>Ga0307515_10004629_pt1 | contig 28262 bp, 27 predicted proteins | sample 17_EM_MG_FD_194513 | JGI IMG/M metagenome (GOLD analysis project Ga0307515, IMG submission 194513) | Populus trichocarpa ectomycorrhiza microbial communities from riparian zone in the Pacific Northwest, United States - 17_EM | ecosystem: Host-associated > Plants > Roots > Unclassified | place... | reverse complement strand
CGAGTCATGTGGTTGCCTCATCACTGGAGAGTTGAGGTTGAGTATCGGATATGGGATGAATGGTTTCTTGCGTTGTTCTATCGTGGACTACTAGAACCTGTAATTATAGAGCTATACGAGTGACCTGCGGACGGTGCTTTTCCTTTCCTCTCTCGATATATACGTCTACTTTCTGTTCACCACTTGTACTCAGTCTCATTCGAGTAGTTGAGTAGCCAGGAGCATCGAAGGGGAGGAACGGATGTGTATGAATTGGGGTAGAAAGAAGCGAGTTGTGACGCATACATAAATGAACAACGACTTTACATCCGAAGGTGGGGGGAAACGAAATATCCGCTGAATAATTTTACGACAAGTTCCTTAAGCGTTGAGCCAGGGACTGTGCAAGGAGACGAGATAAGTTAGGCACCGCGCTCGCGCATGGGACCGTGCAATTTGCTTTTTTAATTTGTCCGCTGTGGCCTGTCGTAGGGACAGCCGACTAAAGTCACGGGTCCGGCAGGTGGCCAAGGCAGGATCAGCCTGCCAGTTGAACATTGATCAATCGATCGTTGACCATACCATGATCCGCGACCAAGAGAACGGCCTCCTCCCGCTCTATGGCGTTCAAAAAGCCCAAAGGAGCCTCGTGGATGCGTTCTCTTGGTCGGCTAGTACGCGTGAGGTCCAGAACGTTCAATATCAGTACGTGCGGAACACTATCCATCACCAGATACAAACCGGGACAACAGGTAGCAGGTAACGAATCAGCGAGACTAGAATCCGAAACTTGATCATGAGCTGCCGACCGGGCGTGACCCTGCAATTTAGTGATGTCAGCGATTGTCTCCGACGAACAGTGTCTTGAACGGACTCACGAAGATGCGTTTTGAGAGTTCGATCGATCCCTGCTTGAAGTACGAGGTTGGGCCGTTTGGGAGATGAATCGACGTGATCGCGTCTAGTAGATGAGCACTCTGCAGATGGACGAATCACTCACTCGGCTTCATTCACAATCAACAATTCCTGATAACCTATCTGCGGCCCACCCCGAAATCCTGTCAATTCCGAATCCTCGTCCCTTCTTCTTCCCGATGAACTCGGCTCCGGGGTGTTTGGATCCAAATCCGAGAGGTATGACGCGAACGGGTCCAAGTCTATGTCAGCGAAGGTTTCTGGAGCCATGGATGCACCGTCCGTGGGTACTGTATTTGAGCCATTCGAATCCTCGATAGGTCGAGAGGTGGAGAGCTCCAAACCTTATCCCGTGTCTGCCGTGAATCGGCGGTCAATACGGAAGGGTCAAGCTCCCTTTTGCTGTCGAGGATCTTGGGGACTTTCTAGGCCAACCTTTTCTAAAGTAGAAACAAACGTTGTCTGACCAATCGTCCCGGTAACGAGATGAAGGGAGACAGACGCACTTTCTTGGCTGCAGGATCGGCTAGTTCGACCTTGGTTATTGCCAGCCTAGACTGTAGCTTTCTTCACCTCTCCCTCTCGCTTGGACTTCCTGACCACCCTCTGCCCCTTAGTCTTGTTTTTTATGGAGGAAGGTTCGAAGCGAGTTGAAGGTATTGATGGAGGGATTGAAAACGATCGACCAGACTGAGTCCGGAGTGCACGGTCGGTATCGAAGAGCAGGGGGTTGTTGGGGGAGCAAGAGGTCGGGACGGAGCGCCGAAATACCGGACAACTCGCTAGACTTGAGGTTGAACGTTGATTGGCTTTGGACGGATCGAGGTGGCTAAGGCGTCTGTGGTTGCCGAGTCCCGACGGGCACCGAGGGCGGAGCAAAGTTTATTCGGTTGGATCGTCCGGCGTCGAGCAAACCGATTCCCCATCTCCAATCCTCGTGGGTAGCTAGTACAATAACAGTCTACACGTTTTCTCAAATGGTTCAATACAGTGTTCCATGCGCAGCACTGCTCGTCGCCACTATCGTCGGACAGCCGGGGATTTCGAGAGCAAGTACTATGTCACACGAGCACCAAAGTCCTCATCGCCGAGTTTCCCACCTTCCCCCCTCGACTGATGAGCGATGCGTTCAAAAAAAAAGTCCAATAAATTGCCAAAACCTTCTCAAAAACACGTCTATCCGGGCATCGCCGCTGGCCCACTCGGCTTCCGAGCAGAGTCAGACACTGACCCCGAAGGTAACAAACATCGTTCTTATCGCGACTCTGAACTTCAGATCGACCCAATTCGATCGTGGCAATAGACGAAGACAGCCCCAGGCCTTGCCGGATTGTATCTTACGACGAGAAGAGGCGTTTTGCCCCGGAAACATCGACCCTTGGTATGGTGGCCGGTGGTAGCACTGATCGTACGAGTTGGCGTTTCTGATCCCCGCTATTGCGACCGACGCCCACCCAGTTCTCTATACTTCTCCACGTCAGAGGGGAACACCGATGGCACCAAAGAAGAAGGAGGAAAGCCAGCAGAGCCGACAAGGGGTACGTGTCGATACGGTTGTGCCATCTCATCCTTCCGTTGACTTCTGCCAGTTCCGGATAGAGACCGGAAGGACACCCCGCCTGGGACTGTCCCCATCCCTGTCTATGCCGCAGAAGAGACCGCAGATAGATTCAGTCCCCTTCAAGCTTTACTGGGAGCTGTCTCCGCCGTCTATGCCAAACGCCAAGTTCGCTTATCATCCCCTGCTCAAGATTAATTCCTGACGAATTCGCCTACAGGAAGCAATCGTCGTGAGAAACAAAACCGAGGATCTCCTCTCGCGTGTGGCCACATTAGAACCAGACTTTGCGACGCTTCCAGGCGGCGTGGATGAACAGAGGCGCAGGCATCAACTGATACGGTATGTCGTTCTTCCCCTTTGGAGCTCGATATTGACTTCCTTACAGCAAGCTCAAGGACATCGAGGGGAAATTGCGGTCCTTCTATGAGAGACCAGAGCTGCAGCGACTTGCTGGCAACGCTCAAGACGATGAATATCTACTTGGGCTTCTCGAAGGTCTGCGGGAGACTATCTCCGATTATCGGGTCCGTTCATCACATTGGAGTTATTCTCGATGTTGACATGAAGAACAGACGGTACAGCGAATGGCGGACTGCGAGCAAGGATGCAAAACGATAGTGAGTGTTCCCCCTTTGCATCCAAGCAAGTGAAATGTCCTCTCGGCAGGACTCAGGTCAGAACATCTCCAGTTTCCGATCACAGACCCCTGACACGAACCTCCGACAGCTGAGCCGGCCGTCTTCAACCAGTTCCGTTCTGCAAAGGAGGCCGAGCATCGGCATGGCAGCCGTAAAGGTTGCCTCAGGGGAACCCGCGGAACCCGCATCCTAGATGAGATCGAGCACTGGTCAAGAGACTTTGACAAGCCCCTCGGACGGTTTCTTGCATTATTCGATCCTGGACTACCAGAACCTGTCGTTATAGAGTTGGACGAGTGACTTACAGACAACGCTTTGCTTTCCCTCTTCAGACGTATTTCTGCTTTCTGTTCGCCACTTGTGCTCAGTCCCGTCCGAGTTTAGGTAGCAGCCATGTGTTCATTTGCGATCTCTACTTGTAGTTATATCTAGGTTCTATGCCGACAAATTTGTATACATATCCATGCGCATTACGAGAGGCGGGTTTTATTGTGTGAGTGCCAAAGTGAACCATACGAGGAGCAAGCGCTGTACGCTTTGAACGTTTGTTACCGATTCCCCGAGCCGGCGAAGAAATCCATCCATTGAAAGCGGGGGGCCGGGCATCCGATCAAACCGTCCTGGCGCTGCAGGTATTTTTTTCTTCAATGCGACACCCCCGTTTGTAACTTGAAGGCGTCCGCGCTTGCATATGTACAACATCCCTCGTTGCCACTCCCAGGGCACGCAGGTGAATTTGCGTGTGCGAGGTGATTGACCAAAGTCACAGGCCGACCAGGACCAGCACGGTTGATCACGGCCCACGACAAAGAGGACGACCACACATCTCGTCGTCGGGGCTCTATCTCTACTAAGGACGCTTCAAAAGCAAGAAGGTGCCTCAGGGATGCGTTCTCCTCACCAACTGGCAGGCCTTGGGGGTTTAAGATCAGTACTATGAATATTCACCCCTGATACGGACCTTCGTCCCTGCTGAGGGTCTCTCGAGGAGTTTGCTCTGCTATGGATTTGTTTGTGCAATATCAAGCGGCAGTTTGCACGCGGTAATGTGCGGACGTGCGGAACGGTGTACTTTGGCGTTGTGGGTCCATCACTTTGGCTTTCCCTACACCCAGAACGGAGATGGATCGTCTACTCGGCAAAAAGTCCAAGAAGTCACCCAGATACTCTCAGCGGGCTCACGGTATCCTCCCGGGAATATCGGTAGCTACAAACGTCGCTAGGCTAGGCTTCCCGCCACAGCTCGAAATCGCCCCCAAAGGTGAGAAGAATTGTTCTTACCGGATCTGGATGTAGATTGGACTGATTCGACCGTGACACCAGATGAAGAGAGTGGCGGGGGTTCACGGATCGTATCTCATGGCAAGACTAGCGAAGACCAAGAGCTTCCCGCGCCGGAAACCTCAACCCCCGGTGTTGTGGACGTCGGTGACACCGACCACGGACTCCGCCCATTAAGTGAGTGTTTCCGATCCCTGCTACCTCGATTGACGTTCATGTGGATCTCAATGCCTTTCCGCACTAGAGGAGGAGACTCCTGACACTGGAGATGGAGAAGTCGAGTCAGAGCCGTCAACGTGTACGTGTCGATATCGTTTTCGTGTTGGCTTCCTCTTGACACACACCAGCTGTGAAAAGAGGCTGGGTGAATACTGCTCTCGGAGTTGGTGGCATTTTGGCAGATGTAGCGATGGAGGCTTCAGATGCATTCGGTCCTCTCAGGGCCGCCCTGGGCGTCATCTCCGCCATCTACGAGGGTTACGAAGTACGTCTACGGTCCTTCACGTGGAATACACTCCTGATGGACCCGTGTATAGGGGACAGTGGCCGTCAGAGAAAAAGTCCAAAACCTCAACTCACGCATAGCGCAACTGGAGACGATATTTAGAGCATCTTCAGATGATGAAGGGGAGCAGATGCGCAGGGATAAATTGCTACGGTATGTCACCGTTCACTCATTGGACTCGAGGCTGAGTTCCTCTCAGCAAGTTCAAGGATATCGGAAGACAACTACGGGTCATATCCGAGAAGCCAGGGCTGCGGCGATTTGCTGAACATACCCAAGACGACGAAGAAGTTTCCGGGCTTCTGGAAGGTTTACAGGTGGCTATCTCTGACTATCAGGTCAGTCTGTGAACCCGGTATTGTCCTCGATTCTGACAGGGGCAGCAGATGGTGCAACAGATGGATATCCAGGAACAACAGGTGGAGATCAAGAAACAAGGGCGCAAAGTGATGGTGAGTGTCCCACGTTCACGTCCAAGCAACCGTAATAACCTCTCGGCAGGACGCAGGTCAGAATATCTTCTACTCTATACAACAGACGCCTGATACGAGCTTTGAATAGCTGAAGCATCTGTGCTCAACAATTTCCGCTCCGCTCAAGCGGCCGAGCACCGACATACCGGCCATGAAGGTTGTCTCGAGGGGACACGCAGAACTGTGCTGGACGAGATCGAGCAATGGGTAAATGATTTCGAGAAGCCCTCCGTCTATTGGTTGAATGGACTGGCCGGAACGGGGAAGAGTGCCATCGCGCAGACGATTGCGGAGAGGATGTCCGAGGAAGGAAAGCTCGGTGCCTCCTTCTTTTGCTCACGGGACTTCGAGGAACGAAACGACCCATACCTCATATTCCCCACCCTCGCTGTCCAGCTCGCACGCAAGTACACCCGGTTCCGATTGATCTTCGTTCCCTTGGTGCAGTCAGACCCAGGAATCGCTTACGAATCCCCATATCACCAAATGGACAAGTTGATCGTACGACCACTCAAAGAGGCCGACATTTCGACCGTGATCGTTATCGACGCTTTGGACGAATGCAAGGACGATGAGTCCGATTCAGCAATCCTTTCCGTCCTCGGGAGGCTTGTATCCGAGATCCCGAAGGTCAAATTCTTCCTCACTGGTCGCCCAGATCCACGGATCCAGAAAGGGTTCCGTCTCCCGCTATTGAAGAAAGCGACGGACGTTTTTTCCCTTCACGATGTCGAATCGGGCCTCGTCGACAACGACATTCGGTCGTTCCTTAAACAAAGCCTCCTGGAGATCGCAGATGGTTTGCTGACAGAAGAACAGCTGGACCTGCTTTGCGAGCGGACAGGGGGATTGTTTGTCTACGCTGTGGCAACAGTCAAATTCATCCAAAACGGCAGCCCCGAGGAGCGGCTCGATCTCCTGCTTCAGCCACTCGAGAACGGTGCTCACGAAGGAAAAGCCAAGTTCAAGACCGGCTTCAAGAAACACACAACCCTCGATTCGCTTTACACGACAATTGTCGAGGAAGCTTTCAATGATTCAGAGGATGACCCCATGATCCGTTCTGTCCTTGGGGCAGTAGTGCTCGCCTTGAATCCCCTTTCTCCATCCGCCATTGCTACGCTCCTTGGCTTCAAGATCAAAGAGGTACTCCGTGTCTTGTCGTCGGTGCACTCGCTCCTCACCCTCCAGGAGGACGTCGATAGACCCGTTCGATTTTTCCACAAATCATTTCCTGACTTCATCGTCGATCCGGCCCGGTGCGCCAACCCAAGGTTTCGTGTCTGCCTCCCCGATCAACACAAAGAACTTCTGATTGGGTGCCTGGAGCTAATGAATCGAAGCCTGGAGCAGAACATGTGCAAGCTCCCGGACGGTTTAATGAACTCTGAGGTCAACAGCCTGAAGGAGAGGACAGAGCAATACATTCGTCGAGTTTTGGAATACGCTTGCAAGTCGTGGCACAAGCATCTCGTTGACACGACACCGGCCCACAGACTCGAGATCACATCTGCTCTGCACCGTTTCCTGGAGGGAAAGTTTATATTCTGGCTGGAGGTACTCAGTGTCCTTGGTGCGGCGAGGGAGGCAGTCAACGCATTGGAAGCGGCTGCGAGGTGGCTGGATGTGCGTTGAGTTCCGTCTTTGGTCTTTCCACCACATTTACTCAGATTGGATTTAGGCACCACCAACTCTCAGCCTCGTCAACGACTACATTCGTTTCGTGGTCGGATTCTTTGAGGTCATCAGCACCTCTGCTCCGCATATCTATCACTCCGCAATTTTCCTATCACCTCAAACGTCAATCGTACGCAAGCTATACAAACAATACATCCATCCCCTGGCGAGAGTTGTACGCGGATTACCAATCTCGTGGGGACCAAATCTCGCAACCGTGAAGCATGGTTTCGTTCGGACTGTTGTATGGTCATCATGTAGCAGGTTCATTGCGGTTGAGACGTCCGAAAGTACAAAAGTTCTGGACGCGGTAACCCTCGAGCGACTCCACACCTTCATACACCCCTGGTCAACAGACGGGTGGATTAGTCTCTCCCCAGACGGCTGCTCATTGACATGGATCAGCCGTAGGGACAATGAATCCATCACTTGGGACCTTCAGACGGGCGGTCAGATCAGTGCCACCCCCTTGGCACCAGATACGTCCTCTTCATCATATTTCTCACCTGCGTATTCTATGGATGGCAAGATTGTTGCGTTTTCATACGGACATTCACATAACGACACCATCATCTCCACCTACAACCTCATCTCGGGAACACACGAATATTCCCATCGTACCTTGGAGGGATACGTCATTGCCCCGATTTGGACTCATGGTGAATTTCTCCGATTTGCCGCTGTGAAGCCAGGGTCGATCACCATATGGCAACTCGGGTTTACCTCGGAACACACGTTGGCAGAGATCGAGTCTTTGCCTGGCCTAGACGACGTTGATGACTCAAAAGAACCTCTGTTCCTTCCCGCCCTCTCCCGGCTTGCCTTCATCCGCCGAAGAGCAGTTCTGATATGGGATGCCCGAGATTCCAAGTTTCTCCTCAATTTTGTGGGCGGCGGTCTGCTCGAGGGGCTCTCCTTCTCCTCCGATGGTCGTTTCTTCGCCTGTGGATCTCTTAGACGAGGGGTTCATCTCTGGAAGGAATCTCCCACTGGCTATGTCCTTCATCAAAAACTCGTAACCGGGCTGTCGGCACCAGTACTCTCCCCAGACGGAGGATCGATCACACCATTCCTCTCCCCAGACGGAGAATCGTTCATCACGTCCAAGGATACTGAAACTCAGCTGTGGCGCACAACAGATCCGATAAATCCCCCCTACAGCGGTCCACGTCAACCTGCTAAGCAAACCCACTTCGTTCTCGCATTTTCTCCAGACAAATCATTCTCAGCAACCGGACGGTTTGGAGGAGACATAGCCACAATCGTTGACCTCAAATCTGGTGACCCGCGGTTGATCGTCGACACGGGAGTGAAGATTTGTTGTCTGGGGGTGACTGCGGACACCGTCGTTGTTGTTGGTGAGGGGAAGATCGTCACTTGGAACCTACCTGCAGGGAACTGTGTTCTCAATGCCAGGGCAAACATTCATGACAGCGTCCGGACCGTAGTGTTCGAACATCGACCACCGCCTTCCGGATGGCTGCGCTCCGCGTCAATATCCCTCGATTTTGGTCACCTTGTCATCACGAGGGATGAGGACAGAGACCCAAACATTTATAACGTGTCTACCGGCAAGTATCTTGTGGGTACCACTGCCAACCATGTGTCCGATCTGTGGTTCACTCGGGACGGACACGAAGTCTGGTATAGCTTTGGCGGGCAGAAAATCATCAGGGATGGAGGGTCCGATGTCATTAGGCTGGAGCCTGTCGGGGGTGATGATGGTCCGTCGGGGGGACACCTTTCGGAATCTTCTCATGGCCACGAGGTTACAGATGATGGCTGGATACTTGACTCGAGAAAGAAACGAGTCATGTGGTTACCTCACTACTGGAGAGTTGATTTCAAGCAGGATCGGATATGGGATGGACAGTTTCTCGCGTTGTTCGATCCTGAACTACCAGAACCTATCATTATAGAGTTGGACGAGTGACCTACGGACAATGCTTTGTTTTCCCTCTCCCGACATGTGTACCTTTTGTTCACCACTTGCACTCAGTTTCATTCGAGTTTGGGTAGTCGCCGTGTATTCCCTCGCGATCTCCACTTGTAATTATATCCACTTAGGTTCTGTGCCGGCGGATCTGTACACATACCCATGCACATCACGAAAGGTTACTCTGATTGTGTGGGTGCCTAAGTGAATCATACGGGAAGCTGAACATTGGCCACCAGTTCCCCGATGGCGGTGAAGACGACCATCCAAAGTAGGGGCACGCGATCCAACCGTCATTCTGGTTTGCTCCAACCTTTCAATGCGGCGCCCCCGTTTGTAGCTTGGAGGCGTTCACGCCTACGTATATACAACATCCCTCGCTTCCGCTCCCAAGCACTTCAGCGAATTTGCATGCGCGAAACGATTGACCAGAGTCACAGTCCAAGCGGTCCAACCAGGACCAGCCCGGTTTGTCACAAGCCACGACCGAGAGGACAACCGCCCACCTCGTCGCCGGGGCACTCTCTCTACGACGCTCCAAAAGCTCGAAGGGGCCTCCGGGGGCCTCATGAATGCATTCTCCTGGCCAACTGGCACGCGCTGGAGGTGCTTTGAGGCCGTAGCACAAGAGGGTGAGGGAACGTGACACTTGTGTGTCTCTAGTTCTCGATCCCTGCTCGGCGACCCCCATGCCATCGAGGCCTCGACTTCAACTGGCCTCTGTCCAAGGGGACGACAAGGTGGTTGGATATGAGAGCAAGGCCGTTGCTTCTCCCGACGGCCACGATACTCCAGTTCGCTCTAGGTGTCTGGCGATCAGTCGGAAGTGGCAGCGAGACTTGATGCTCACCCGTGACTTATCTGGAAAGGAGTGTCGACCGGAATCGACAATCATCGTCTCCACGGCTTTTGGCAAGTCCGCGATCGAGGATATATTCAGAGACGGCAATTCGGGGACACTTTCGGGGCAAGCATAACGAGAAGACCTCCCCTCCTCTCTTCAGCTGTCTTTTGAGCAAGCCGAATCAAAAACATAAAATTCAGCTCCTCGACGAGTTGTTCAGACCCTGCAGCTGATACGTCTGATGAAGAACAGCCGTCAAAGAATCCAGCCCGACTAGCTGTCCGTTTCCGGTTGTCGGCCCCAGCCTCACGACCAAAACGCGGGAGCCACGGGGTGTGAATTATCCGCAGGGTAACGGTAGAAAAATGTAGATAATCGACGAGTAGTAGAAGCTACAAAAATAATGTACGTTTGATGGTTTCAAGATGAAGCTGTGGCATCTGGTCGGTACGGCGCGACGAGAAGCGAACCAGGATCACTCACCTTCCGTTGCAATCGGTATTCATCAACCGTCGGCGGTTTAGTTTCCTTCCTTGGCTTAGATTCTGACTCCCCATCTTCCACGCCCTCTTCCCCTTTTACGTCTTCATCGACTTCCTCCGGAGGCGGTTGGTCGGGCCGTCCCCGTCTATCGTCACGTCACTAAACCCATAAACCTCTAGCTTCGTCGGAGGTTCCCCGAATCCCTTCACAACAGGCAATCTGGTTCTTAGTTATCGCAACTTCAAGGTGAAGGGGGGTCCTATCTCTTGCAACACTACCTTTTCCGCTGATCTGAAGGCATACCTGGATGCCCACGAATCGGCTGATCGTTACAAAGTTATAGGAACTGGGGCACTGGGAGGAATGTTGTTTGGAACACCCTCCCAACGGTGTGCCCAAATCTCTTCCCGAAGTTATCCAACACAAGTCAAGGAAAGTGAACTGTCGACCGGGCATGACCCTGCAGTTTAGTGATGTTAGCGATTGCCGTCTGTGAACGGCGTCTTGAACGGACTCACGGAGATGCATTTTGAGAGTTCGATCGATGCCAGCTTGAAGTACGCAGTTGGGCCATATGGGAGATGAATTAACGTTATTGCGTCTAGTAGATGCCCAGGGTGAGATGAGCACCCTGCAGATGGACGAATCACTCACTCGGCTTCCTCACGTCTTCATTCTGAAGGAAGACGCACTTTATTCGCTGCAGGATCCGCTAGCTCGGCCCCGGCTGTTGTCAACCTAGACTGTGGCTTTCTCTGACCCTTTTCTCGCTCAAACTTCCCAGCTGCCTCCTGCCTCTTAGCCTTGTTCTTTATGAAGGAAAGTTCAAAGCGCGTTGAAGGTATTGATATCGGAGAAGGATTGAAGACGACCGGCTGGAATTTGCACGCTTCGCCTCCGAGGTCCAACAGACATCCAAAAAAAGCGTAGATTGCAGCGATCAAGACTACAAGATTGCTCCCACCCGACTACACTGTACCAAGCCACGTCTGCTGACTGTGACCTCCACCCACCCCGTCCTTGAAGTCCGCACCTGCATCGGACCACTCAATTCCGGGCACCACGAGGTCTGTAACGTAGCACGCCCAGTACGGGGTGGATTCGCAGAACTGGTGCTCTCGGAGATAACGGGGGTCTGTGAAACAATTGAGAGGGAGATGGAAGGCAGCGGCGACCCCGACTTGGGATGGTGTCAGGGATGGCAAAGAGGGTGAAGGTAGCAGAGATGCATCGTCTACGTCTGGGGCCGATCCGTACGGTTTTATAGTGTAGAAACGCCTTCACCGAGGCCACTTGACGAAACGGTCGAAAGGAGCACTCGAAACTCGCCACGTAGGGCCAAACTCCAAAACCGTTCAGCGACAGAGTTGGCGGACCGAGCCTTCCCACCCCGACCTTGTCTGCACCTGTCCCCGCCTCCTGCTTCGCTTCCTGCAGTGCAGAATATAACGTGGATTCCTCGGTCGGGTCAACTTTTCCGCGCGGAGAACTTTCTCAGCCGTTCCTCACGTGCTCGACTGTAGTCCCCGAAAGCGAGCAAGATATCCAAGGTGGGAAGTTTCTGGATCTCTAGATAGGTCTTCCAGGCTTCCGATTCGAGTGCCGTCGAGTACGAGGTCTGCCGTTTCGTCAATACCTCGCCTTGTGGTTCCTTGAACAGATTGACAAGTTTCCCGATGCTCCTGGAGCGTACCGCTCGGCTTTATTGCTACGAAACGAGGAGCAAAAAAGGAAATGAGTCTCGTCGTAGCTGGGTGATCCCGAAGGAGAGGATACAAACCATTTCCCGTTATTTCAACTCGGAGACGTGTCCCTCGAATATCAACCTCCTTTGAGACTCGATTTCGGCCCGCTGCAAGATAGGGTACTGAAGGAAGAGCTTATTGGTGGTATGAAATGTCATGTAGTGGTAGACATTCGGGTTCCCTTTGAGTAGTTTCCGAATAGCGGGTCGGAGTTTCCCCGGCCTGGCCTCTCTTTCCCCCTGCTTTCTAGCCTTCAGACCGTCGGTGTACTATGAGGGGTGGGACCAATGTCAGTGAATACGAAGCCAGAAAGGTGCGTGGTCTCAGGCAATCACCTTCTGCCGCGCGGTCTTCTTCTCCCTTACGGAGCGGATCCGTAATGATTGCGCGCATGGTCTGGTCCCACGTCCAATTCGCGTCGGCACTCGCCTTCCTAAGGAAGTGAAAGAACGCTCTTTCACTCTCCGCGGTCGCGAACCCATGATAGCGCATGACGGGATCGTCGGGGAGGTCTGGTCCGGCTGAGAGAGAAGAGATCGGCAACGACCCTGGGACAGTTAGGGTTGTAGGAGTCAACTCTGTCGGTGTGGACTGCGAAGGGATTGCTGTGGGTAGAGCGTTTTGAGTTTGAGCGGCTGTACCTGAGCCCTCTGGGATGGCCGGTGGTTGACCAAGTTGCCTGACAATATGCAAGAGGATGAGGGACGCCGGAACACAAACGGTGATTTAGGATAGACGTGCGGAATCATAACACCTGCGCCCTCTTTGTCGACCTTGTCTAACAGCAACAGAAGCTCTTCTAGCACCTCCCATTTTGATACTTTCGTCTCAATCTAGGGAGGAGGTTGAGCGTGACATAGCAGAGTGAAGAGGATCGCACACGCACGTATGGAAGTACTTCTTTCGGTCCTCGAGATTCCTGTGCTCCGTGTGTTCAAAGAAACCACCAGCCCGACGCTGTGCGGTACGGGGTGAAAGGTGTAGGTATACCCAGCTCACGATCGAGACCGGCGTCGGTGATAACTGGGAAAAACTTACAATGGGAGTGTCCCAGAGTGTCCTGAAAGTTTCTCACACTTGATCGACTCGCAACTACACCGTGCAGGAGAAACCGGTAGGGTGTGTTGTTGGAAAGTTGTGTTTCCTGAAGGTGGCGGGGGCTTTTCCAGGGGTCGGGAAAGCCGACCCCAGGCCCCGGATATTGCACATAAAGGTGACAATGCAGAAGTACAAAAGAATATAAGTGTGTTATAGAGTTTCAGGCTGGGGTCAATAAGCTGCTGCACGAGACGCGAACGAGGATCGTGTTCCAATTGGTATCTTCGACAGTTGGCGCGTCAGGAGTTCAGCGACAGGATTACTTTCACTCGACCACATCATAGCAGGCCATGTCTATCCGACGGTAGCATTTGCGAAGAAATATTTTCATGACAGGTCGAGATACCAACTCGTTAACCACCAGATTCCTCACTGTCCATCGAGTCCCCGCCCATACGCTCGTCCTGGGAGTCCATGTTGTCTAGCCCCGGGCATCGCGAGGTCTGCAACGTCGCCTGCTCAATACAAAACGGTACCTCGGAGTCAACGAGGGTCTGTGAGACGGTTGAGAGGAAGATGGGAGGCAGTTATGCCTTCGACTTGGGATAGTGCGAAGGGGGCGAAGGTGGCGGTGTCGTGTCGTCTACGTCGGAGGTTGACTTGTACTGTTTCTCGCGCAGGACCAGGGTTATTTAGCGGGAATACACTGCAAACCAAGTCGAAACTAGCGGGGGTCGGGAGGATACGTGGCTATCGTACTACCTGATCCCACTGACCCCTGTAAGCGTCCTGGGTTGAATGTCTGCTCTGCATAGGAACTTTTACCCATGTGCAGAACCCTCGATGACAGCGGGCAAACAGCGTGTATCGCGTTGAGTCTCGTGTATTCGTAATTGACTGCAGGTAACCTACCACCATCCCCGTCGTCATCACCGGTACATGGTAGGTGCATTCATTTGTGCAAGCGTGTGCAGACAGCGTTGGCTGCAAGGTTTTCAGGAGCCACTGGTTGGACGTCAAATGAACGTCAAGATCAATACTCGGAGGGTTCCTCACGCTTGGTCACCCTCGAGCTTGATTTCTCCACTAAAAACACGAGAACGGCGAGGGGGTGTAAATTATCCATGGGTAGGAGAGGAAAATACGAAAGGACGGCAATTCCAAGCAACCGACTCGGAGGATGTGTGTTTGGTGGCTGCAAGCTGGGTCCGTGGCACCCGCGGTCAAATGATCGCGATACGAGCCTGAGTGATGCGGATGAAGATCACCGACACATTTTCGGCCGTCATCGGTTCCATCTGGGTCAGCTTGAGGTGAGCGGTCGGTCTACCTGGGAGATGAATCACATCCCTAATTCCCGTGGGTAGTATGAGTAATCGGGATACGAAGAGAGCGTTGCGGTTCAAACAGACTCTAGAATCTGAGCTTGGGGCCGACGCGGTCCAATGTCCACGTTTTCTTGAATAATCTACAGAAACCCCCGGGTCGTAGTGCAGAATTGCCCCATCTTGTTTCGTGTAACCACTAAAAGCAGCGCTCTGGACGCGTCTGCGACGAGTACTGGTTTGTGTGTCATTACTCGTCGTCATCGTTTGCTCGTCTGCCAGGGCCGCAGGATCTTCGAGAGCTTGTAATAAGTATCACGCGAGCGCCAGAATCCAGATCTATGACGGTCGATGTGTATGACGGTCGATGTGCACTAAAAATAATCGCATCACAAGTACGTAAATCGCGCGCACATACCCCATCTCGCACGTCGCACATGCCTCTCGCACATCGCATACACCTCCTGTTCATCGCACAAAAACCCAGATTTGCCCTGGGAGGGGTTTTCCGCCTCGGGCTGGACAGAGCCAGGAGTAGGGGATTTACGGTAATGGTTTTTATACTATTTAGAGGTAGTTTCGAGGCGGTATTTCTACTTTTCTGCTCGTCGGAAGGGCCGCGGGATTACCCGAGACCCGATCACTTCCATCCGTTTCCGGCTTTCCGGGACCCGCCAGAGGCACTGTGACCGAAGCTGGTGCCAGTTCGAAGGACACAACCATCGTTCTGGTGTCCGACACCCTCCAGTGAGAGTACCTGGCGAGACTTAACGGGCGACCGCCCGGTGTAGCTACATGTTCATATTCAGTAGCCGTACAGTACCGCCTAGCTAAAACTCATTTTAAGGATTCTAACTTACAGAACCAATAATTACAAGCGTGCAACCACGACAGCTGGACGGCTGAACGTGATCATTTTTACAGGAGGCCTGCAACGATCTGACATACGTATGCCATGACATGTGACAGTCGGCGTCGACAGCAAGTGGGTCCAGGTGGGACGTATTTAAGCGCTCATCCCGGGTAATCCCGCGGCCCTTCCGACGAGCAGAAAAGTAGAAATACTGCCTCGAAACCACCTCTAAATAGTATAAAAACCATTACCGTAGATCCCCTACTCCTGGCTCTGTCCAGCCCGAGGCGGAAAACCCCTCCCAGGGCAAATCTGGGTTTTTGTGCGATGAACAGGAGGTGTATGCGATGTGCGAGAGGCATGTGCGACGTGCGAGATGGGGTATGTGCGCGCGATTTACGTATTTGTGATGCGATTATTTTTAGTGCACATCGACCGTCATACAGATCGACCGCACTTCGGGCGCATCTTCGGTTTCTCATCGACATCCGCGAAGCATCGAGAGCTCGGGGACCACCTTCGACGCAATTATTCAGCATTCTGGGGCGCTCTCGCAAGTCTAGGGGACGTAACTTTGCTCAGCCGACCTTCCTCCCACTCCCGACCGATGAACTACACGTCCGATAAAAAGCGCAAGAAATCACCAGAACCTGCTCGAAAACGCATCAATCTGGGGACCCCCATCAACATCGCCGCTGGTCCACTCCGCTTCAGACCAGAGTTGGACACCGATCCCCAAGGTAACCGAGATCGTTCTCATCGCGACTCGGAACTTCAGATCGACCTAATTCGATTGTAGCGACAGATGACGGCAACCCCGGACCTTCTCGGATCGTATCCTACGAAGAGAAGAACAAAGACCGAGGTCATTCCGCCCCGGAAACATCGACCCATGGTATTGTAGTTGGTGCCACTGAACACTGCGGTAACCGTACCGGTGGGTGTTTCTGGTCTTCACTATTACGAGCGACGCTCACCCAGTTCTCTGCGTTTCTTCATACCAGGAGGGTACACCTATAGCACCGGAGAGGGAGTAGGAAAACTGACAGAGCAGACTGGGAGTACGTGTCAAGAAGATTGTGCCATCTCCTTTCCGTTGACTTCTGCCAGTTCCGGAGAGAGACCAGAGGGGCACCCAGTACGGGGCTGTCCCCATTCTTTTCTATGTCCCAGCGGAAGCCGGGGGTAGGTTCGGACCTCTTCGAGCCGTCCTAGGAGCTTTCTCCACCGTTTATGAGAAACATCAAGTTCGCCCACTATCTCCTGCTCAAAATTAGTTCTTGACGAATTCATCTACAGGAAACACTCGTCGTGAGAAACAAAATCGAAAGTCTCCTCTCACGCGTGGCCGTATTGGAAGGGGATATTGCGACGCTTCCAGGCGGCGTGGATGAGCTGAGACGTAGACGTGAACTGATATGGTATGTCACCCTTGGATCTCTTTTGGGACTCGACATTGACTTCCTTTCAGCAAGCTCAAGGACATCGAGGGCAGATTGCGGTCCTTGTACGAGAGACAAGAGCTGCAGCGGATTGATGATTACGTTCAAGACGATGAAAATGTACTCGGGCTTCTCGAAGATCTGCGGGAGATTATCTCTGATTACCGGGTTCGTTCATCACCTTGACGCTATTCTCGATGTTGACGGGGAGGGGACAGATGGCGCAGCGAATGGCGAACTATGAGCGAGAATGCAAAGCGATAGTGAGTGCCCCCCCATCCTTTGCGTCTGAGCAAGTGAAATGACCTCTCGACAGGACCCAGGTCAGAATATCTCCCGTCTCCGATCACAGACCCCCGACACGAACCTCCGACAGCTGAGGCGGCCATCCTCAACCAATTCCGTTCCGCAAAGGGAGCCGAGTATCGACATGGCGGCCGTAAGGGTTGCCTCAAGGGAACCCGTGGAGCCATCCTAGACGATATTGAACACTGGTCAAGAGACTTCGGCAGGCCCCCCGTCTACTGGTTGAACGGATTGGCCGGTACAGGAAAGAGCACGATCGCTCAGACGACCGCAGAGAGGTTGTTCGCAGATGATCAGCTCGGTGCCTCGTTCTTCTGCTCCCGAGACTTCGAGGACCGGAGCAACCTCCACTTCATATTCCCCACCCTGGCCATCCAGCTCGCACGGAAGTACACCGGATTCCGATCAATATTTGTCCCGCTGGCCCGGTCCGATCCAGGAATCGCCCACGAGTCGCTATGCGACCAGATGGACAAATTGATAGTCCGGCCGCTTGTCGAATCTGACATCTCGACAGTGATTGTGATCGACGCGTTGGACGAGTGCAAGGACGAGGAGCCTGCGTCAGCGATCCTGTCTGTCCTTGGCCAGTTTGCATCGAAGATCCAAAAGGTGAAAATCTTCGTGACTGGTCGACCGGAGCCACGGATTCGAGAGGGGTTCCGCCTGCCGCTGTTGGAACGGGTCACGGACGTGTTCGTCCTCCACGAGGTCGAACCAAGTTGGGTCAACAGGGACATCCGGCTATTCTTCAAGCACAGGTTCTCGGAGCTTGCAGGTCGCCGACGTGGACTGGACGGTTGGCCGACCGAGGAACAGCTGGACCTGCTTTGTGAGCGTGCCGCGGGACTATTTGTCTATGCCGTGGCAACGATCAAATTCATCGACCACAGGCACAAAAGCCCCAAGAGACAACTGGATCGCCTCCTGCAGTCACCGGAGAGCAGCGTGTTCGAGGGGAAGACCAAGCTCACGATAAACACGACGCTCGATTCTCTCTATGCGTCCATTCTCGAAGAGGCTTTCGGTGACGACGACCCAGAGGATGATCCGAAGGTCCGCTCTGTTCTCGGTGCTGTGGTCCTGGTTGCGAATCCCCTTTCCCCGTCCGCAATCGCTATGCTCCTGGGCTTTGATGCCGAGGAGGTGTTCCTCCTCTTGTCATCGGCGCACTCGCTCCTCACCCTCAAGGAGGACGATAATCAACCCGTTCGGCCCTTCCACAAATCATTTCCCGACTTCATCGTCGATCCGGCCCGGTGCGCCGACTCAAGGTTTCGTGTTCGCCCTCCAGATCAACACAAGGAACTTCTGATTGGCTGTCTGGAGCTGATGAATCGGAGCCTGGAGCAGAATATGTGCAAACTCCCGGAGGGTGCAATCAACTCTGAGGTCGATGACTTGAAGGAGAGGACCAAGGAATGCGTTAGCCAAACTTTGGAATACGCTTGCAGGTCGTGGCACAAGCACCTCGTTGACACGACACCGGCCCACAGACCCGAGATCACATCTGCCCTGCACCGTTTCCTGGAGGGAAAGCTTTTATTTTGGTTGGAGGTGCTCAGCATCCTCGGTGCGACAAGGGAGGCGGTCAACGCATTGGAAGCAGCTGCGAGGTGGCTGGATGTACGTTGAGCCCCGTCTTTCATCTTTCCACCAGATTTACTCGGAAGGTATCTAGGCACCACCAACTCTCAGCCTCGTCAACGACTACATTCGTTTTGTGGTCAGATTCTTCGAGGTCGTCGGCACCTCCGCTCGGCATATCTATCACTCCGCACTTTTCTTATCCCCCCGAACGTCGATGGTGTGGAAACTATACAAACAATATGTCCATCCCCTGGCGAGGGTAGTGCGTGGGGTACCAATCTCGTGGGGACTGAATTTCGTAACTGTGAAGCATAGCGACCGGGTTCAGTCTGTTGCATGGTCATCATGTAGCAGGTTCATTGCGGTTGGCCTGCGTGAAAGTACAGAAGTTCTGGATGCGGTGACCCTCGAGCGGCTTCACACCTTCATGCACCCCTATTCAGAGGCCGGGTGGCTTAGTTTTTCCCCAGATGACCGCTCATTGACATGGGTTGATGATGAGGACGATAAATCCACCACCTGGGACCTTCAGACAGGCGGTCGGATCAGCATCACCCCCTTAATATCAGATACGATGGCTTTCTTGTCTGCATATTCCATGGATGGAAAGGCGCTTGCAGTTGCTGGGTTCTTGGATGAATTCGTAGACGTTGTCGTCGTCTACAACCTCATCTCCGGAACACACATATATTCCCATCGCGTCTCGGAAGGAGAAACTGTGGTCCAAATTTGGACTCACGGTGAATTTCTCCGATTTGCCACTGTGAAGCCAGGGTCCGTCACCATATGGGAAGCCGGGTTTACCTCGGAACACACGTTGGCAGAGATCGAGTCTTTGCCGGCCCCAAACAACACCGGTTCAAGAAATCATCTGTTCCTTCCCACCCCCTCCCGGCTTGCCTTCATCCTTGACGAAGCAGTTCTGATATGGGACGCCCGAGATTCCAAGTTTCTTCTGAATTTCGTGGGCGGCGGTCAGTTTTGGGGGCTCTCCTTCTCATCCAACGGTCGTTTCTTCGCTTGTGAAGTTGCTGGTCAAGGAGTTCATCTCTGGAAGGAATCTCCCACTGGCTATGTCCTTCATCGAAAACTCGTACTCAACCTCGAATTCGGACCATCTCTTTCCCCAGACGGAGAATCGATCATCACGTCTGATGATTTTGAAACCCAGGTGTGGCGTACAACAGATCCGATCAATCTTCCCTCCAGCGTTCCAACTCAACCTGTCGGGCAAACCGACTTCGTTCTGGCATTTTCTCCAGACAAATCATTCGTAGCAACTGGACGGTTGAGAGGAAGCATAGCCACAGTCGTTGACCTCGGATCCGGTGACCCGCGGTTGATCGTCGACACGGGCATGAATATTTTGGGTCTGGGGGTGACTGGGAGCACCGTCATTGTTGTTGGTGAGGGGAAGATCATCACTTGGAACCTACCTGCGGGGGACTGTGTTCCTTATGCCAGGGCGAACATTCATGACAGCGTCCGGACCATAGTGTTCAATCATCCACCACCGCCCTCCGGACGGGCACACTTCGCATCGATATCCCCCGATTTTAATTACCTTGTTATCACGAGGGGAGCGGAAGAGGGCCTGGACATTTACGACATGTCTACTGGGAAGCATCTTGTAGGCACCGCTGCCAAGAATGTGGGCCAACCGTGGTTTACTCGGGACGGACGCGAAGTCTGGTATGACTATAACTCCGGCGGGCAGAAAATCATCAGGGGTGGAGGATCCGATATCATCGAGCTGGAGCCCCTCGGGGATGGTGATGGTCCATCGGGGGGATACCTCTGGGAATCCTCTCATGGCCACAAGGTTACGGATGATGGCTGGATACTTGACTCGAGAAAGAAACGAATCATGTGGTTGCCTCACCACTGGAGAGCTGTTGAGTCGTGTTGGATATGGGATGGATGGTTTCTTGCGTTGTTCGATCCTGGACCACCAGAACCTGTCATTATAGAGCTGTACGAGTGACATACGGACAGTGATTTTCCTTTCCTCTCTCGATATATGTCTACTTTCTGTTCACCACATCTGATTCGAGTAGTTGGGTCTATAGTAGCCGTGCGTTCATTTGTGATCTCTCGTAGTTATATCTAGGTTCTATGCCGGTGAATCTGTATACATACCTATGCACATCGCGAGGGGCTATTTTGATTGTGTGGGTGCCCGGGTGAATCACACGGGGAGCTGAACGTTAATCGATTAATCGATAATCGATAATCGGTGACCACCGATTCCCTGAGCCGGCGAAGACATTCACCCAAAGCGGGAGTGCGCGATCCAACCGTCAGATGCTTTTTTTTTTTTTTTCAATTGTTCAATGCGACACCCCCGTTTGTAACTTCGGGGCGCCCGTACTTACATATATGTAACATCCCTCGTCACTACCTCCAGGGCACGCGAGTGAGCTTGCATGCGCGGAACGGTTGACCAAAGTCACAGGTTCAGGTGGTCCAACAACTTGACGACCAGCCCAGTTGATCACGACCCACAACCAAGAGGACGATCGCCCACCCCATCGCCCAGGCTCTCTTTCTACAACGCTTCAAAAGTTCCAAGGGGCCTCATGGATGTACTCTCCTGACTAACTGGCACGCGTTGGAGGTGCTCTGAGGCCGTAGCACGAGAGGATGAGGGAACGTGAAACTTGTGCGTCTCTATAGTTTTCGATCCCCGCTAGGCGACCCCCATGCCATCGGGGGCTCGACTTCACCAACTGGTCTTTGTCCCAGAGGGCGAGGAGGACCTTGGATATGAGTGCAAGGTAGTTGCTTCTCCCGACGGTCACGATGGGCCCCAATTCGCTCTGGGTGTCTGTAGTGAGCAGGGAAGTGACGGGGAGACTTGATGCTCGCCCGTGACTTATCTGGAAAGGAGCATCGACCCGAACCGACAATCATCGTCCCCATGACTCTTGGCAAGTCCGCGATCGAGGGTGTACACAGACGCAGTTCAGGGAAATACTTTCGGGGAGGACACAACGAGAAGGGATGAGAGACTTCACCCCCCTTCCTCTCGTCAGTTGTGTCTCTTGAGTAAGCCAAGTCAAGAAACAGAAAATGCAGCTCCTCCGCCTTCAAGATCGGAAAGTTCTGGGACCGGATCGAAGGCTACGAACAGAGAGGAATATGCCAAACCTGCGAATCCGAGGAATCCATGGAACACATCCTCACCGAGTGCACGGCGCCGGGCAGGACCCAGGTATGGACTCTCGCGAACGAACTGTGGAAGAGGAGGTCCAACACCCCGATCCCGGAGGACTACGGAGCACTCCTCGGCTGCTGCCTATCGGACTTCAAAACGTCCGACGGCAAACCAGATGAGGGCCTAAACAGACTCTTCAGAATACTAGTCTCAGAATCCATGTACGTGATATGGAAAATTAGGTGCGAACGCACCATTACATGGGGAAACGACCCATCCAAATCACATTCCCCCCACGAAATCCACAACAAGTGGCTCCAAGCCATAAACACCCGCCTCCGAATGGACAGCGTTCAAACGAACAAGAAAATCTTCAAAGACAAGGCCCTCCTGGCGAAAACCGTCCTCAAAACGTGGGAGGGATGCCTAAAAGATAACCTGCACGAAACAAGGAACTGGTGCGGGAAAACGGGGGTTTTAGTGGGTATAGCGCCGAGGAGACCGCCAGGCCGAAACAGGTGATGTCTCCCTCAACACCCGGCGCGAGCCCCACACTGAGTCCGTCGACGAGTGCGTAAGAGCATTTCCCCCGGGTGTCATATAGGGAACTGAACGTCCCTACCACATGACCTAGCTACAGCTAACACCAAAAAAAAAAAAAAAAAAATGCAGCTCCTCGACGAGTCGCTCAGGCCCCACAGCAGATACGTCTGACGGAGAGCCGACAGAGAATTTAGCCCAAATAGCTGTCCATTTCTCGTTGTCGGTCCCGATATCACAACCAAAGCGCGAGAGCCACACGGTGCGAATTATCCGTAGGGTAACGGGAGAAAGTGCAGGAGATCATCGATCATTGACAAACGATAAAGGCTACAAAAAGAATGTACTCTGGTGGTTTCAAACTAAGGCTGGGGCATCCGGTCAGTACGGTACAACAAGAAGCGAACCAGGATCACTCACCTTCCATCGTAATTGGTATTCATCAAATGCTGGCAGTTTGGTTTCCTTCCTCAGCTTGGATTCCGGCTCCCCATCTTCCACGTCCTCTTCCCCCTTCCGTCTTCATCGACTTCTTCCGGAGGCGGTTGGTTTGTGCCTTTGCCTTTGGGTCGTTCCCCGTCTGTCATCATGCCATCAAACCCATCAAACTCCAGCTTCGTCGAGGGTTCCCCGAATTTCCTCACGGCAGGAAATCCCGTTCTCTGTAATCTCAATTTCAAGGTGAAGGGAGGCCCTATCTCCTGCAACGCCGCCTTTTCCGTTGGTGTGAAGGCATACCTGGACGCCCACGAACCAGCTGATCGTTACAAAGTTATAGGCCCGGTGAGGACAAACCCGACTTGTGACGCCCGAAGAATAGGGAACCTCGGTAGTTATGCAGCGTGGCAACCTGTCGGCCTTGGAACTGGGGCACGGGGGGAACACTCTACCGAGCGTGACCCTGCAATTTATTGATGTTAGTGGTTGTCTCCAACGAACGGCATCTCCAACGGCTCACGGAGATGCGTTTTGAGAGTTCGATCGATGTCAGCTTGAAGTACGCAGTCGGTCCGTTTAAGAAATAATCGCGTCTGAATACCCAGGGTGAGATGAGCACTCTACAGACGAGAAACCGCTCACTAGACTTCTTCACACCTTCATTCACGACCGACACTTGATATCCTCTGTCTGCGGCCTACCCCGCAATCCTGCCCACCTCAAATCCTCGCTCCTTCTTCCTCCTGACAAATTCGGCCCCGGGGTAAACGCCCACCAGCTCCTCGAAGAAGTTGCGCGTTACTTTTGTCGCCTTGGGTGAAGTCGTGATTAGGGCTTTCTGCGGGGAATCTGGGTCCCAGTCCGAGAAGTACGACGCGAACGTGACCGAGTCCATGTCAACGAAGGTTTCTGGGGCCATGGATGCACCGTCCGTGGGTGTTGTGTTTGGCCCACTCGAACCCTCGATAGGTCAAGAGGTGGAGGGCTCCAAACATTATCCCGTGTCTGCCGTGAATCGGCGGTCAATACGGAAGGGTCAAACTCCCTTTTGCTGTCGAGGATCTTGGGGACGTTCTAGGCCAGCCTTTTCTACGGTAGAAACAAACGTTGTCTGACCAATTGCCCCGGCAACGAGATGAAGGGAAACGCACTCTCTTCGCTGCAAGATCTGCTAGTTCGGCCTTGGCTATTGCCGGCCTAGACTGCAGCTTTCGTTGACTCTTTTTCGCTTGAGCTTCCTAGCTACCTCCCGCGCCTTAGTCTTGTTTCTTATGGAGGGAGGTTTAAAGCGAGTTGAAGGCATTGATGGAGAGGGATTGAAAACGATCGACCAGACTCCGAGTTCAAGGCCGCTTCGTGCGCTTGCCGCGTCTCTGAGGGCCAACAAATATCCAAGCAAATTGAAGCAAATCATAGAATTAAGACTACAAGGTTGTTTCCATCCCACTGCACTATACCAAGCCACGTCTATTGGTGGTGGCCTCCAAGAAAGATCACCAGCCCGTTAGCCCCCAGATTTCTAATCGTCCACCGAATCCTCGTCCTTGGAGGTCGCACCTGCACAGTAGATCAGTCAATTCCAGGCGCCACTTTGTATGAAGGGTGGATTAGCCGGTGCACGAGCTCGGACGGCATGTCCCTACCAGTCGTGTCCTCCGCCCTTGTTGGTAACGGCATGCGCTGTGACGGTCTCATTGTCCTCACCCCTTCTGGATTGGGCGTATTCTGCACATACACAATCTTTGATCAGCGGAGAGGACGCCTGTGTGTGTATGGCCTGGCATTCAACATCAGAAAGGGAAGAGTCCGGAGTGCACGGTCGGTGTCGGTTGAGAGCAGGGGTTGTCGGGAGAGGAAGAGGTCGGGACGGAGCGCCGAAATTCCGGACAACTCGCTAGACCCGAGGTTGAACGTTGATTGGCTCTGGACGGATCAAGGTGGCTGAGGCGTCTGTGGTTGCACGACGAGGACCGGGGGCGGAGCAAAGTTTCATTCGGTTGGACCATCCGACGTCGAGCAAGCGTGTTCACGAACGGAGGTGAGGTGCAATTCTGGGGACCATTTATATAAGATCCTGGAGAACGATTCCTGGAATGGTCGACTGAAGGCGTCGGGCGAGATAACTTCGAGTCTCCTGTCGATTGCGCTCCGTTGCAGCTCGTCCAAACAGCTCAGAGGGGATGGATGCTTGCCTCAGGGTCGGACGCAATAGCTAACTTAGCCGCAATGAACGCGCCGCGTCACGGGCGGGCCAGACTCATCGGCGCGCTCCTCATCTCTCCTGCATGAGTCGACCCACCTTCATCTCCCCTCAAGAAGAATTTTTCACCGACGAGAGGAAAGCCTATGGCTTTTTCCCGGAACGTTGAATTCATGTGAGGCCAAGCCGGAAGAGATTCAGGCCGGCGAAACCGACGTTACAACTCGACAGCCAAAGGGTGAGTTTCCACGGTTGATCCACGATTCGTTGATTAAAACTTGCACGTTTGGACTGAAGCGCGGTCAGGATGGAAGGTTTAGCAACGAGCATTTGACAAATATCCTGGAGACAGATTAAGCTTCCTGCGGTGGTTCCCCGTTGTTCAAGCCAGCCAAACCATCGATCCAGAACCGAGCACTCAACAGATGCCTTCAATGGAGCCCGGGAACTCTTTCCAACATGGGGCGGATGGAAGCTATTGGGATCGAAGCAGCCGGGAACCATGGGGCTGCTGCTCGTTGAATGACTTCAAGAAGGTAGGAACCTGCAACTCACGTCTCGGTTTCAAGGTTCACACACCTTCGTAGTACCTCTGCCTGAAGCTGTGCATACAAGACATCCTTGGAATGGAACTCAAACGGAGGGGCTGCCGTCGCACCGAAAAGCTCTATCACACAATCGTACGTCTTGACCTGTACGCTGGCCTCCAAGCTGAGGACACCAAACCAGCTACCAAGGGTGCTAGTCTCCGCCTTGATTACACCGTCTATCGACCATCCCGCAGACTCTATCGCTCTTATCCGTGGGGACCGTTTCTTTGCCGTCGATTTCACGCCCACAACCCCACCGCCGGTGTCTCGCCTGGAAGGTTACATTTTCGTCATTCCTCGCCCACGGCATTGCACACTTTTCTGAGCCACCACTGTCGGTTATCTTTCGACGATTGCATATCCGCTCTCGCCGATAAGTTGCATAAGTTGGGGAGCAAACAGGCGCTTGAGGTGGAGTTCCGATCTGAGTACCTGGTCGTAGACTCCCTCCCAATCCGAGCTCGTTCTGAACCATCCGATTGTAACTACGTCCCTGAACCTCTCCTCCCTCTGGATCCATGTACAAGGTCAAAAGTATCACATTGCATAGTACCTGGATGGGGGAACCGGAAGTTGAGCCCGTGCTCAAAGCGCGTTGAGGGCATTGATGGAGAAGGATGGAAAATGACCGACTGGAGTTTGCACGTTTACTGCGTCTCTGAGGACTAATAGATATCCAAGACAAGTATAGGATTACAACGGTCAATAATACAAGATTGCTTCCACCCGGCTGCACTATACCGAGCCACGCCTATTTTCGGTGGCCTCCAAGAAGGATCTTCACGAGCAAGTCGAGATACCAGCCCGTTAACCCCCAGATCTCCAATCGTCCACCGAACCCTCCACCCACCTCGTCCTTTGTGTCTGCACCTGCATTAGACCACTCAATTACAGGCGTGACGAGGTCTGTAACGTCGCAGCCCAGTACGGGATGGTCCGCAGAACTGGTGCCCTCGGAGATAACGGGGGTCTATGGACGATTGAAGGGGAGATGGAAGGCAGCGGCGACCTCGACTTGGGATAACGTCAAAGACGACAAGGGAGGCAAAGGTGGTGAGGATGTGTCGCCTGCGTATGGGGTCCGCCCGTGCGGTTCTTCGTGCAGAAACGCCTTCACCGAGGTCATTCCGGTAACGGTCGAACGCAACACTCGAGACTCACTACGTAGGGCCAAACTCGAAGACCGCTCAGCGACCAGCTTGACGGACCGAACGACCCTGAAACGGTTAGGGCTGTAGGAGTCAACTCTGTCGGTGTAGACTGCGAAGGGATTGTTGTGGGTAGAACATTTTGAAGCTGACCGGCTGCACGTGAGCCCTCTGTGATGTGGGCCGGTGGTTAGCCAGGTTGCCTGACAACACGCAAGAGGATGAGGGACGCCAGAACACGAACGGTGGTTTAGGATAGACGTACGGAATCATAGAACCTGCACCCTCTTTGTCGACCTTGTCTAACAGCAACAAAAGCTCTTCTGGCATCTCCAATTTCTACACTTTCGCCCTCAATCTAGGGGAGAAGTTGAGCGTGACACAGCAGACTTGACGCTGTGCGGCATGGGGTGGGGGGTGTAGGCACATGATCGAGACCGGCGTCGGTGACAACTGGGAAACACTTGGGAAGTGCCCTGAAACAGTGGAAGTTTCTCACACTCGATCTCGTAACTACACTGTACAGGAAAAACCGGTAGATGTCGCCGGAAAGTTTTGTTTCCTGAAGGTGGCGGGAGCTTATCCAGAGGTCAGAAAAGCTGACCCCAGGCCCTGGATATTGCGAATAAAAGTGACAACGCCGAAGCACGGAATAATGTACGTTTGGCTTTGGGCTGCGACACGAGACGCGAACGAAAATCATGTTCCCATTGGTATCTTCGACAGTTGGTATGCCGGCCCGAGTTCAGCTTGAGGCAAGCAGTCCGTCCCTCTGGGAGGTAAATCGATTCCACATCATCTCCGATCATCGTGGGTAGTAGTGCAATGTCAGTAGCTGAGACTCGACATCTGGGGGGGACACCCTCCTCCCCAGTTGTGCAGGGTCGCATCTAGTTGATGAATCGATTCCGCGAACCACTCCACATCTCTAATTCCCGTGGGTAGTATAAGATATGGAAGGGAGCGTCGCGGTTCAGACAGAGTCTGGTAGTACCTGGCCTGAAATAAGCGTCAAGTACTGTGGCGAGCGCCGAAATCCAGATCGGCCGCACTTTGGGCGCATCTTCAACTTCTCATCGATATCCGCGAACCATCGAGAGCTCGGGGACCAGCTTCGACGCAATTATCCAGAATTCCGAGGCGCTCTCGCAAGTCTAGGGGACGTAACTTTACTCAGCCGACCTTCTTCCCACTCCCGACCAACGAACTACATGTCCGACAAAAAGCGCAAGAAATCGCCTGAACCTGCTCGGAAACGCATCAATCTGGGGACTCCCATCAACATTGGTCCACTCCGCTTCAGACCAGAGTCGGACACCGATCCCAAAGGTAACCGAGATCGTTCTCGCCGCGACTCGGAACTTTAGATCATCCTAATTCGATTGTGGCGACAGATGACGGCAACCCCGGGCCTTCTCGGATCGTATCCTACGAAGAAGACCAAGGTCATTCCGCCCCGGAAACATCGACCCGTGGTATTGCGGTCGGTGGCACTGAACACGGCGGTAACCGTACTGGTGGGTGTTTCTGATACTCACTATTACGACCGATGTTCATCCAATTCTCTGTGTTTCTTCATATCAGGAGGGTACACCTAT
>Ga0307515_10004628_pt1 | contig 28264 bp, 8 predicted proteins | sample 17_EM_MG_FD_194513 | JGI IMG/M metagenome (GOLD analysis project Ga0307515, IMG submission 194513) | Populus trichocarpa ectomycorrhiza microbial communities from riparian zone in the Pacific Northwest, United States - 17_EM | ecosystem: Host-associated > Plants > Roots > Unclassified | place... | reverse complement strand
GAACTTAATAATCTTATCTATAAGAGTTAGGGCCTTTCCTCCGTTATAAAACGTGATTTCTTCCGTCTATTTTATGCTGCCTATAATAGGTCCTTTACTAGGAATAATATACTTAGTAGGTAGGCAAATACTGGGCTTAATCCGCTTAATCCAGAGTTATTCTTGGCGCTATTAAGACCTAATGAACGCAAGGTAAAATAGCCTCTCGGCCTTCATTAAGGGACTTAAACACCTTAGCCCTCTTAGTAAGCGACTAGAGGAAGGTGCGTAGGCTTCTACAAGATGTAGTTGATAAGGTTATAGAGCCGCAGGCCAAAAGGCTCGAAAATATAGTTCTTAAGCTTACTACTGATATTGCTCTCCTTTGCTCCGAAAATAAGGGCCTCCGAAAGGCGTTTAGTAATGAGAAGAAGAAGAGAGCTTGTGGCAAGCCTCTTTTTGATAAACTATATATAGAAACTGACTGTAAGGCTATATTCTTTAGCCCCTTAAAGATTGAGCGAGCGAAAGAGCTTTAAGAGGAGCGCAAACAACTATAATATTAAGAGGAGGTACGCCGATAGGATGAGAAGATTTAGAAGCAACTTGCGAAGGAAAAATGATAACTTGTAATAGTATAGAGGAAGCAGGATAGAATATAAGCTAAGGTTTAACGAGAGAAGGAGGCTGCTGAAAAACGCCGCCAGAGAGAGGAGGCTGTATACGCCCGCGTAGCAAATCTATAGCTTTAAAATGACCTTAAGCTGACGAGAGGAGGTAGACGGAAGAAATAAGCTACTAGGCAATCTCTTATTGTTATTTTAAAGGTCGCAATTAAGGAGGTAGATGGAGTGGTTATATCTAGGGCTTCTCGCACTTAACGCTAAATTCGACGACTTCCTACGGTCGGAAAATTTTATACGATAGCTCATTTAAATAAGGAGACTTAGTAGATTACTACATCAAAAATCTAGACTATTTTATCAATTGTATGTGATTCTACAGCCTCAAATCGAGGCTTGGTAATATTTGATTTTGGTGTGCATTGAGTGGGACCGTGCACGGAGTGGGCCGGACTCCTACCGAAGCGAAATAATATTTTTCCAGAGGGGGGTAGAAGCTGGTCGTGCACATCGCTATATAAACCTAACTTAAGATCCTAGTAAAATTTTTTGTAATACTAGAGCCTTAGCGAGATTTTTATAGGGGTAGTAACTTTAATATTTATTAATAATATATAAAATATAAAATATAAAAATTATAAAATTATACTTTTATATATACTTACTAATATTAATAAAGTATATATAAAATATAAAATTTATAAAATTTATACTTTTATATATGCTTAGTAATCTTATAGTTAGCACTTAGTAGCTAAATGCTAAGAAATGCTGGAAATGCTAGGAAATGCTAGGAAATGCTAAAATGGCTAAAAAGTAAAAAATAAATGCTGGTAAATTTTTTCCTAACGTATCCCATTTACTATATTTATCCTTAAAGTTATTAGGAGTCTTAGGCTCTGGTATTAATATTTTAGCCTACTTTTTACGCTTATTTATAAGCTTCTTTTTATTAGCTACCTTTCTCTTTTTAGCTAGTAAACAACCTTCTATAACTATAATTACCTTTATTTGTATAAGTAGAGGTTGTAAATTACATTACGCGCAGAGCGTATACGGCAGGGCCGCATGGCGTAGTATAGGTCACCTGACCACCTACGGCCCGATAGATAGCCCAACCTTTACTACCCCTTTCTTTCTCTTTTAGTAGACGAAGGAGAGACACGAATGAATTAAGAACCAGTTACCTTATATTGCAATTGCAGTACCCCCCCGGGTGATACCGACACTAATTAGTAATATTACAGATTAGAGCCCAGTGTTATTACGAAGAGAGATAATACCCGATCGCTCCTACCAAGGCCTGTTGATCGTGTCGCGTTTACTAAGGAGAACCCTTCCTGTATAGGCCCTAGGAACTTAAAGAACTGGCTCCTACTAAGGCTTCGTCCGGTTCGCGTCTACCACGCAAATCAATACCTAGTACGACCTCTTTACTAAGCGCCAGTACACCCTACAACCCAGCAGCGTTAGCAGCACCCCCTACCTACGCCACAATCTATACTAGTTATATCCGACACAGGAACCCAACGTCTGAACTGGGGTAATGGGATTACCCTAACCGATGAGACTACCGCAGAAGATATCACCAACTATATTAACTTTAAAATTAATAAGTATACTAAGCATAACTTTAAGAACAAAAACCTATGGGAAGCATACTAAGAGGACTTTAATAACTTTATAGTGTAGACATTTAAGGACGCCAATAGGTCTAAAATTAGGGGACTTAAATAACTACTTTAACGCAATGGAGTATAAGTCTCTAATAAGAAAAGCAAGTTAGCACTATAAGTACTATACAACGTCGCCTATAAGGACAACCCTACAGAATGGTTAGATAAAGAAATTAAGCTATTTATTAACAACAAAGGACCCTTTAATTCGTATATTATTAACCGCCGTCTTAAATCACGTTTATTAACTCCCTTAACAGCACCTACCCCGACCCCAGCTGTCTTAAATAACCTCCCTATAGCCGAGCCCCCCTCGCCTATAAATATTACGGCTCCCCCTATAAACGTTATAGCTCCTTCTACTGAAGCTAAAGCCACTACCTATGGCAGAGACTTAGTAACCTTAGTAAAGATATATATGAAGGAAAGCAAATATAGTGGAGAGGATGACAACTTCGACCGTAAGCTTACGATTTTTAATAACTTTTGTAACAGAGTTAATATACCACAAGTGGTAAAGATTAAAGCCTTTCTAATAATACTATATGGTATTGCTTTTAATTTCTACTATAAGAATAAGGCAACCTATATCACTTTTAATAGTATCTATAATACTATATATAACTACTTTAAAGGACTAGAATATAAGCGCGGAGTTCTAATAAAGTGGAACGCTATAACCCTTAAGACGGTAATAATAAAAAACGAAGGTAAGTCTATAGGGGACTGCCTACAGCTACTGCTTAATAACCTCCGTCATTTACAGTATGGTCTTAACGCTAACCTCTATAATAATGATTTCCTATATAATAAGCTTATTGTCGCTTGTTAAGACGTTGCTACTTGCTAAGCAGCTTGCTTAAACCCGCCTACTACACTCACTAGCCTTATAAACAGCCTATAATTATCAATCGTCACTTATAAGAAGATTAATGGTACTATAGGACAACCTGCTAATGTGTTCTTATAGCCTATAGAACAGCCTACGGACGTGTTCTTTACTAACTGTCGCTACTACTAACCAATATCCCAACCAAGTTCATTAAATAATCGTTACGGCAATAATGCTAGGACGTGCTTCGTATGTAAGAAAGGAGACTATTGGTTAACTAAGCATACTAAAGAAGAACGTAATAAAGTAAGAGAAGGATTTAAGAGATGTGTCCACTAGTACCTTACGGATAACGATATTAACGACAATTTCGATAAGGATATAACGGCTATAGCACTTAATATATTAACTCCAACTACCACTAGCAGCAATTTCTTCTATAACGACTATGGTGTTAAGCACTTTATGACTTTAAATAGGCTAATACTAATTAAAACTGCTAAGAATATAGTCACGTCTATAAATAATAATGCCTTTATTTACGGCCTTATTAGTAGCATAGAACCTAGTGGTATAGAACCTAGTAGTATAGAACCTGGTGGTACGGAACCTGGTATAGTAAGACGCAATAATAAGGGCAAAAACGCTACCTATTTCTACAATAATAATGACAACGTCAATATAGAGAACCTTACTGTTAACATCGACTTCCTTAACTATTATTTCAACGACAACGGATAGGACTCAGCCCTTCTACCTATTTTACCCTATAGTCTATAATAGCTCTACAACTCTTATACCTTCTAAAGCCGCCACACCTTTAGTTCTAACTTTAACTACGCTCTATTACGGGACACCTTAGTAATACCTTATACGCGCCTACCTGTCTCCCACAATATCCGAATATTCACAATATCCGCAATATCCGCAATATCCGCAATATCCGTAACGATATCCGCAACGTCTGCAATATCCGTAATATTCGCAATACCTAAGACATTCGCGATTACTACCCTAAGCACCTATTAACCTATATACTTCTCCTTTATACTTTCTTACCTTCTTTCTTTTTGTAAATGTCGCCAGTGTCTATATAAGTAGAGGTTGTAAATTGCATTACGCGCAGAGCGTATGCGGCAGGGCTGTATGGCGTAGTATAGGTCACCTAACCACCTACGGCCCGATAGATAGCCCGACCTTTACTACCCCTTTCTTTCTCTTTTAGTAGACGAAGGAGAGACACGAATGAATTAAGAACCAGTTACCTTATATTGCAATTATAGTACCCCCCCGGGTGATACCGACAACCTTAAACTTCTATATAACCTTTTTAGCATTAGCCTTCTACTTTTAGCGTCGCTTATTCTTAGCCTTAGTCTCTTTTAGCTACTATTTAAGAGATCTAAATACCTAAAGCTAAATCTCTGCCCTATATATATATTTCTATATAGCCTTATTTAGATCCTCATTCTCCTACTTCTTCTAATTCCGCCTAATATACTAAGCTAGGTCGCTTGCCTACCTAACCGTTTTCAGTATTATAATATTAATAGTTATTAACCATAGGTCCTTCTCTGGTGTAGCCTTAGGTAGTAAAGATAGTTTATTAAGCACCTTCTCTAGGTTAAATAGGTAAAGGCTAGTCTTTATAAATACCGCTTTAATTATTATTTCCTTAAATATACGCTTTTATACATTAGGAATAAGGTAAAGAATTCTATTTTATTAATCTTAAATACACTAGTTATAACGGAACCTTATAGGAAGTATTACAGTGGGTCCTATTAATGGGCTAGGTGTATAGGTAATGCAAACAAAGTCAACAACGTAATAATAACTAGTGGAGTGGTTGCCTAATAAATTAACTCTAATTATATTCTAAGAATTACTATAAAGAAGGAACTATCTAGGTAGGGACTATAGTCCTTTAAATATATAACTATACTTCTAAGAAATCCTTCTTATATATAATGTACGTGTTATATATAAGGTACGTAAGTTTCTCTTATTCCTCTTATTTAATATATAGCATATTATATAACCTTAGTTACTATTCCTTATTATATAGTTCTACCGGTTTTATCTTAGACTATACTTTTATTAACTAACTAGCTTCTTCTAACTCCTCTCTAAGTAGTTATAGCATTGTACTTAAAGCGTCCGTAACACCATCTCCCTCCTTTCTATTTTCGTCCTTAAAGATTTCTAATATCTCTAAGTTGTTTACTAGAGGTATAATATCCGTCTAATTAATTTAGTTAATATTGTTACTTATTATACCTAAAGCATTTTCTTCTTTATACGCGCAACGTTATACCCGTACTATTACTGCTATATTATTACTTAGTAAAATTATACTATCTCCGTATTCTTATTGTGCGAAAAAGGGGTTAGTTTGCGTTACGCTAGTAAGTCCCTTATTTTAGCAACCCTCTTCTTACTTAGAGTATACTAAAGCGAATATTTACTCCTCCTATAATATTTGCTTTACTTTTAACGCTAAATATACGCGTTCTATAACTTTTAATAGTTATTAAGTGCCCTAGTTAATCTATCTTAGGGTTTTATATTTAAACTATTGCTATAAAACTAGATAGTAATCTAGCGCAGGCCCTTACTAAGTTTAAGCGTTCTTAAGATGCGGAATAGAAGGCCCTAGATACTCGCATTGCGGCGTCTACTTAGCTACTTCGTCTTAAAAAAGTACGTAAGAAGGTTCGCTTTAAGGAGTGGAAATTTATAGAATAAGGTCTGCAGGAACTTGGTAATAAAAGGGCTAGTCCTCCCTCTAAGAAGGAAATAACTCTAAATAACTTAGTAGCTGTTCCTCCTAGGTCCCCCTTAAGTAACTTATTTTTTAACAATCCTTCTTTATTAATGTTGCCTAATCTAATCTCTTCTAATACTCCTATACCTTTCCTATAGCATTTTTTAAATTCTCTAGTAGCTTCTAAGTAGTCTTATTATAGCCTATCTACTTAACCTTATACTATATTTTATTGTCAATGTCCTTATAACTAACAATCTTTAAAACTTGCTATTTGTCTTCTTCCTATCCTCTATATGTATCTGCCTCGTAAACTAGTGGCTTAATATTCCTATATACTAGCTCTAGTATTACAATATGCTATATAGGGTAGATCTTTATTTTAGCTAGTAGGTTTAACTTAAATGTAACCAGTGAAATTCTTTACGTAATTTTAAAAGGTCCTAATCTGACGTAGTCTAACTTTTTGCTTAGTCGTCGACTTCTGAAATTTTTGTGTAGTAGCTATACTTTATCCCCCTCCTTAAGATCTAGTCCCTTAGATCTTTTAGCGTTATAGTACCTTTTTATTCTCTATTATACTGTTTTAGCTATTTCTATAAGGTCTATATAAAGATTTATTAATGTCTCTATTCTTTACTTAGCTATACTACTTGTTTTCTTTACTTAATATAGCAATAACAATATTCTTAGCTCATATTCGTAATTCGCCTTAAATAGTAATATACCCATTCTTTCCTGTGGTGTTATATTATATATAAACTATATAACTAGTAATAATAATACCTAATTGTTCTATGCGTGATTAATATAGCGTCTTAGATACTGTTCTAGTGTTTAATTTAATCTTTCTATTTAACCGTCTGTCTGCGGATAATATGCGGTAAAAGTTACTGCTTAAACTCCTTATTCCGCCAAGAATACCTCCTAGAATGCTGCTATAAATCTTAAATCTCTATCTAATATAATTTTATTTAGTGCTCCATATTTTATAAACACTTCTTTAATATAGATTCTAGCGATATCTTCCGCTAAGATTTCTTCTGTGTATGCTATAAAGTATCCCCACTTTATAAGCTTGTCTACTATTACTAAAATTACATTATAATCTTGTTTGGTAATAGGGTCTCTTAATTTTAGTAACTTAATAATAAAGTCCTATAATATAACCTCCTATAGTCTTTTTAGTATTTTGACTAGTTATAGCCCTCCGTACGGCCTATACCTTATTAGTTTATTTCTTTAACAATCTAGACACTCTAGTGACCTTTCTAGCGATTCTCCAGATTCTATCAATAATGTACTCCTCTTAGAGTCTTGACACTAAGCCTATAGCTCCGTTATGTCCTTAGGTTATTCCCCTATAGAAATCTTTTATAAAATGTTCTACTATACTTTTTAGGATATATATAGCTTCTCGGTTCTTATATATATTTATTTATAAATCTTCTAGCTGTGCTTTTAGAATTCTTTATACCTAAAAGCTCTTTAGTGTCTTATAGATTCTTTCTAACTCGTCTTCTTAAGTTGCTGTAAGTTTCGGATAATTGTATTTAATTAATCTATCTATATCTTTTCGCAATAAAGCCTCTAATGGCTTTTTATCATTTTGTAGTTTAGCCTTCCTACTTAGAGCGTCTGCTTGTGCGTTGTCTATACCCTTAGTATACTAAATTTTAAAATAGTAGTCTATAAGTGTCTCTGCCCATCTAACCTATCTTTAGTTAAGTTCCTTTATTATTAGGAATCCTATTAGGTTCTTATAATCCATCTTAATTATAAATAGTTTCTCTATTCCTTATAAGAACGCTCTCTATTCCTTAAATACTGTAACTATACCTAACAACCCTTTATTATAGATATTATAGTTTAACTCTAATAGTGTTATTTTTTAACTATAGTATGCCACTAGATGCCATCCATCTTTATATTTCTATATAAAGTATACTCCTAGTATAAAGTCTAATATATCTGTCTTAATAACCGTCTCTAACTTTAGTTAGTAGATTTTAAGGATTAGTTCCTGGGCAAATAACTCCTTAAGTTCCCTAAACAACTTCTTTTACTCCTTTTCCTACACCTATAGTTCCTCTTTCTTTATTAATCAAGTAAATGACTTAATATTTTTTAACTATTATGCTATAAACCTCCTGTAGTAATTACAAAACCCTAGAAACAATCTTAACTATATAACGTTCTCTAGTTCTTACTAATTTACTATAGCTTTAATTTTTTTAAGTTTATGCTTAATTTGCCTAGTTTAATAATAAATCTAATAAAATCGGTCTTTCTTATAAAGAATTCGCATTTCTTAATTGCTACTGGCATCTATTCTTCTTATAGTCTCTTTAAGACCCATTTAATATACTCTTTATATTAATTAATAATTCATTGCTTAACGTCCGATTCGGATCCCTATTGGGCCCACGCGGACTACTCCTTATATACATGTGGGGAGAAAACTCTATTTGAGAAAACCCCGTGATCCATCTTCCCGCCTTATAGGACTCGCCTACAAGGCGCCTGCGAGGCGCCTGCGAGTCACCTGTGGTGCTCCTACTACCTTACTTTTTGACCTCTTTGGGAACCACTGCTGCCGTAACAAGCCTACGGACGCGCTAGTATCGCAAACTTTACTCTACTGCTATAGAGTCATTAGGGGGCACCCGTTGCTCGCCCCCCTGCCTTTTATTACCATTTCCTTTGTAACCCGGAACTGGTTTAGTACATTTTAGCTAATAAGCCACTGGGTAACCGCCTTAAGGCCTTTTTATATTAAGAGCAGTGTCTTATAGTTCTCTATGCCAGCTACTAAGAGCATTGCTTCTCAGTTAGTACGTAAGGGGCATAGCAGTATTACGTGCTTTAGTGTCTGTCTTGGCCAGCTATATTCGCATCTTAGGCTACCTACTAGGACACCTACCCAGTAGAGCCAGTCTTTTAGTCCTATTACTCCTGTTCTTAAGAGTGTTGCCATTATATTTTCTGCCTTTGTTAGGCCTTCTCGGAGCCCTAGAGTGTTTACCCCCCATAGCGTTAACTATGCTACGGCTTGGGTTCTTCTTGCCTTAGTTAACCTCTGTACCTTTAACTCCCATACGCCTCTCCAGCGTTAGTTTAGCCAGTATTATATTGCGGTAGTTAGTTTCCTAGCGTTTTTTTATGCTTTACTTTAGCTCTTTTCTCTCTCTTGCTGTTGTCCTTACTGGCCTCTTACGCGTCTCCTTTCCTCCTCTATATAGGCCTGGGCCCTAGAGTAGCACCATTCTTCCTCTGCTTTCTTTACCTGTTTCTCTAATATATCTTCCCTACTTTAGGGTTATTAGTTTGTTCTCCTATAAGGCGCCCTAGGGTCCCTCCATAGTTTATTTAGGCGTGTCTTAATATACTTTGTAATATTAGAGTTGCGTTTGTTTTACGCCCTTTGCATTGCAGCGGCTTTAATGTATAGTTGTAGGGGGGGAATATTAGCTTCCTTCTCAAGCAGTGCTGTGGCCGTTCGCTTATATCCGCCTGTTATACTCCAGAGGCAGGCTGTTTAGACCTTTTAGAGTGGTTTAAGGAGCGATTTAGGGGGGCCTTTCTCAGATTCTCCAATGGCCCAAATACTGGACCCATACGTTATGGTTGGCCAGACAACTGCTGTGTATAGTAGGCGTGACCTCTGGAAGCATGGGCCCTATATAGAATTGACGATCCTAGATAATGCGATATACTATGCTTAGCCCTTACGGGCCGCTTAGGCCGTATATGCGCTCCACCGGAGCTTACTGTCTACCTATACTCTTAATACTCTTAGGCCCTGAACTGGCTGACCCCTAAAGCCTTGGATGTAAATTATATGCTAGAGATCTGCAGATTGGTTGCGTTTTCTTGTAAAATGGATTAGCTGGTACTTCTCTGGTGAGAATTGGACTCTATGTCGTCTTGCCCATTCTATATAGGTGTTATAAGCTTTCTCTAGCGTTCTGCAATTCTCTGCGGCTATTAGCCTATATATAATTAGGTTTGTGTTATTAACGAAGCCTATCCTCTAAGTCGCCCCTTCCTTAAAGGAGTTAAGTAGGTTGCTTATAAAGAAAAGGAAAAGTATAGGCGAGAGGGGTGATTTTTGTGGTATTCCTGTTGCAACTGCGATAGGGGGGCTTTAGTATCCGCTAAAGATTAGTAATGTTTCTTTTTAGCCTATAAACCCTTAAATAAATTGTATAATCCATTTTAGGAAGCCTTTTGCTCTAAGGATGTATAGGAGACGCTTATAGGGTACGTTATCGTAGGCGCCACTGATATCTAGGCTGAGCATTAATACTATAAAGTCCCTTCGCATCGCCTATGCTGATTTAATGGTGGTAGTGAGTAGCGTAAGTGCTGATAGTGTTAAGCGGTTTTTTCTTGCCCCTATTTGGCTTTATGGTAGTAGGGCGTGTTCCTCTGCCGTATCTACTATGTGGTCCGCTATTACTCTTTCTAAGATCTTACTAAGGGTATTCTCTAAGGCAATAGGGCGGTAGCTCCCTAGAAATAAGTAGTCTGCTTTGCCTTCTTTGCGTAGGACAAACGTTATTATAGCTTTTCTAAGTCTTAGGTAGTAGCCTATTATAAAGCATGCTCTAGCTATATCCGCAAGCTAAGGTGCTATTAGTGGTCCGCAGGTCTTTAGGGCTTCATTTAGGATCCCATCTAGTCCTAGTACTGTATTATTTAAAAGGCGGCTAATAGTTCTGGCCATTTCTTTAGTTGTTATATCACTATTAACCCTTAGGCGAGTTACCGGTACTTTACCTATGATATCGCTAAGGTCTACTAGAGCTAGTTAGGGGAAAAATCTTTCTATAAGGATTTTTGCCTTCTTATTATTGTCGCTTGTGGCTAGTAATTTACCTGGTCTTCGCAGGGGCGGAAGGTATAGGTCTTTTACTGGACGTCCTGCCTTTCTCTTTACCTATTTTGCTATCCTCTAAAGACCTTTGTTATGGGGGAGGCTCGGGTTAGTAGTATGCTTATTTATAAACTATCTCCAGCTATTCCTTACTTCTTTTTTTAGGGTATTCTTTAGCTGGTTTTTTATGTCTTTGTAATATCTCTCGTCTTTAGGATCATAGCTGCTTATGTATTTTCTTCTTACTCGTCGTTGGCTGGCGACGAGAACTGCGCATTGTGCGGACCATACGTGTCGCGCGTAGGGGCCCGCTTTTAAGACCGGGCAGTACTCTTCTAACCCATTTTTAATTGCTGCCTAGATCCTTTCTAGTCTTTGGTCGATTTCCTTAGGGGTAGCTACTAAGCCTCGCTTATTCGGTATTGGGTAGATTTCTTCTAGGTCTTAAAGTTGTTGTTTGACTGTGTTAAGGAAGCTATCTATCTTAAGCTTTCTTATTACGTATCTTTTGCTATTTAATTATGCCTTAATGTCCAGATCTAGCTGTATTTAGATGGGGATATGGTCTAAAGCAAGTGCCTATTCTTCTTCGGGGTTATATCTTTCAAATCTCTAGTATAGGCCTTCGTCCATAAATGTAAGGTCAATTATACTTCTGGCGGTGCCTCGTTGCCATGTAATTGCTCCTAGGGGGGTGGCTAGCTTAAGGCCCTAGGTGTCTATAGCTTTTAGTAGGCACTCTACCTGTTATTCGGCAGTAACATAGATACCCCTTTACCGCAGGTGGTAGAGGTTTATGTCTCCTAATAGGATAGACTCTATGTCTTCGGTTTCTAGTAAGCTTATTACCGATATAATATTCTCTGTTTATGGGACCCCTTTAACCCTAGGGTTATACACATTAATAATCTAAACCGGTCCCCTATATATCTGGATTATTATAACTGCAATATCTAGGTTAACTGCCTGCTATAACTATGAGGATAGGCTAATAGCCTTGCTGATTATAAAGCATACGCGTATAGCTGCTTTTAGTTTATATAGAAGCTGGAATCCTTAGGGGCAGTATGTTAATTATGTGTAGGCATTATAATACGGCTCTTGTATAGTAAGGATGTGGTGTTTCTCTAGGTCTAAGCTATCTAGCAAGGGCCTTGCAAGACGGTGGTTTGTGTTGCCGCAGTTATACTATATAATGGATAGGTGGCGGACCCCCGGCGGGGGTCCTTCGCCTCTCCTTTGTTCCTCGCTTCCTCTGTTTCCACTTTCTTTAGGACATTTAGAGCTTCTATCTCTTGTGTCTACATCCTAGTTACTACTTATTTTATATAGAGCTTTCTATTCCCGTGTCTTGTGTTCCTAGTAGCGCTTCTATATCTAAATCTGTTATTATCTCCAGTTCCTCCCCTATTCTTGCTGGTTGGCTATATGCCCTTTAAGAGTCGGCTATAAATATTATATTTGCCGCGTTAAGTTTAATTCTTAATTATCCTGGTCTTAAGCTTACTATAGCTGTCCATAATGGTCTTCCTATAGGGCGTCCTCTCCCTTATGTCCTCTGTGACCCTTATATCCCTGTACGGTCTAATAATATCGCGCGGCAACGCTTCTGGCCCGTTAAGGCTTGGGATAGCTAGCCTAGCCCCCCGGTATTAAAGGTAGGAAATGCTAGAAAGGCACCTGCGCCCCCCTAGCTTATTACCTGTTATTTCTATTCGTATGACCTAGCGTACAGTTATTCCCGTAGCTGTTAAGCCCTTACCTTCCGTCTCCTGTATTTAATGCAGTCTCCTCTCTCCCACGCCTTATATGTGCTTTAGTAGCAGTTTGCGCATTTTATTTAGTCTTAATTTAAGCAGTTTCTTGTATCGTGGGGGCCTGCACAATGGCCGCAGCACACCTGTGCTGCGCATATGGATTAGGTATGTCCCTATTATATACAGCGGTAGCATCGTTCTAGGCGGAGTTTATAGTTATAGAGCCTTGCGTCGTATATAAGGCCGTTTATAATAATACCTTTTTAGATAAGGAGTTTTTGCATTCCTGGTATATATATGCTAACAATAAGGGAGCCATGCGTTCGACCGGCGTCTCCCTAGCGAGTCTCTAGCGACCCTTATATTCTTTCGTTGTTCTTATTGTATGCTTGGTTTACATTTTCCTGTTAAAGCCATTAGATTTAGGTAATCTTAAGTCCTGGTATAAGGCGTTCCGTTTGTTTTACTATCTTATATATAGTTGCCGTATTATCCGCCTGGCGTCCCTTTTCTACCCTAAGGCTTAGGGGAACCGCTGGGACTTCGACTGGGTAATCTTCACGGAGCACTTTTATGCCAATACGTTCTCCTAGCCTGTCCCCTGCCCTTATAGCTCATTCCTTTACCTGTTAGTCCCTTAAGGTAACTCTAATATCTCCGCTCCTAAGGTGTTGGACTATAACAGCGTTGTAGACCTCTTTGCGAATTTCTATAAGGACTTCTGTTTCTAATTATCCCCTAAGCCCCTCTGCTTTCTCTATATTTGGTCGTATTATAATTATATATCCAGATATTATCTTTAGGGGAGTAGGCTCCCTATGCTGTAGAGGCGCAGCTACGGCGGCCTAGGTGCGGTTCGCTAGTAGGGAGGGGTTTTATTTATTTTTGATTTTGTTTAGCCGTTAGAGGATTTGGTTAAGGGTTTACTGGAGGGGCACCTAAGGTACGCTGGATTGGCGGAGCCATTCTGCTAGCTGCATTAGTTCGTTATGGCTGACGGTCGCTCCCCCATAACTGCGGATACTAGACGCGTCTAATAGGCTTTATATTTTGTTAGATGCCTTCTTAATAGAGGTCTTTCCGTTTTATAGTGTGGTATTCGCCCGTTCTTGTTGTGGAGGGCCATTACTAGGCGTGGTTCTGGTGGGCGCGCGCGAGTGCGAACCACCGTCGTTTGACGTATACCTCCCCTGCGATGCATACATCTCAGGGGGATTTTCTAGGTGTTTTTCAGGGTTCTTTTAGTTGTTTTTGGTCTTTTTGGGCTGGGTGCAGCAAGAGCTCCTTTTTTTTCGGATTTAGAATTATACTCTTTATATTCTTCCTTACTTATTAAGTAGATAATGATATTGTTAAAATATACTATAATAAATTTATTAAGGTGTTCTCCTAATACACTGTTAATTCGCTTCTAGAACGTCGCTAGTACATTTATAAGCCTGAATTGCATAACTAATAGTTTATATAGTCCTTCCTTTAACCTAAAGGCTGCTTTCTATTTATTGCCTTCCTTAATTCTAATTTAATGGTACGCCTATCTTAGGTCTATCTTTATAAAGATTCGCGTATTACTAATCCTATCTTAGATTTCGCTAATTAAGGGTAAAGGATACCTATCCTTTCTTATAATGCTATTTAACTATCTATAGTTAATACATAACCTTAGTTTTCTATTTTTCTTTAGTACGAACAATACTAGATAACCCGCTAATAATTGCGATGGTCTAATGTATCCCTTATATAAGTTCTCCTGGACAAACTCTTTAAGTGCTTATAGCTCTTTTTCCGTAAGTTTATAGGTTAGAAAGAACCTTAAACTTATTCCTAGTTCCAACTTTATCTTATAGTCCTATACTATATACTCTAACAGCTTTTTACTTTTTAGTAACTATAGCTTCTTACTATATTTATAGTATCTCTTTAGTATATAATCTAACCCTTTCTTAGTTTCTTTATATATTGCTCCTGCTTAATACTATACCAACTTAATTTATTATCACATCTTATAGTATTAAGTATCCTTAATATTAACCTAACCTATAACCTAATTAATCTTTAAATTATATTTCTGTAACTAAGGTATTCCTAATACTACCTTATTATTTCCTAATAGTAATATATTAAAAGACATTATAACTTATCTCCCTTTAATAGTTAACTAAATAGGTCCTATTTTAAGGTTAATAATACCTCCTCCATAGGCTATTAGATCTCCTAAAATCGTCACTAATAGGTAAGGATGTTTCTTCTTTCTGTATAGTAATCCTATTTTTTTAACTGCTGCTAGCAAGATATAGTTCCTTATTACTCCACTATCTATTAATACCTTAAACTGCTAATCTTGCCATTTAACTTATAAATTTAGGTAAATTCCTTTAAGGGTCTAAGGCCCTACCACTAGCTCCCTTTAGTCCCATAGGCCTCTACTTTTCCTAACTATTAGCTACTAGATCCTATTTATACTTAGTCTACTTTTAGCTAATACTTAGTTCGCTTTTTATCTTTAATATACTATAAATAGGTATTTTCTAAACACTTCTACCATTGTTATCTATTTAGGTATTCTTCTATAAGGAGTCTTCCTAGTTAAAGTATTAAGTCCCCTTATTCTTAAACTTCTACTAGGTACTAACTATGCATATACTTAACGTTTTAATATTTCGCCTTATCCGTCATCTAATATATCCTTATTAGATACTTCCGGTTTTTATCCTTAGGTGCTCTATATATATTGTATATATTATCTATATATGCGATCTATACCAATGTGTAATACGCTTAGTGTCTTAGGTTAACTCTTAGCTCGTCTTTATCCTTAAGTTTAAACCTTTCTCGTGTTAATCTAAGCGTTGTGACTTTATTTATAGGTACTAAGATTTGTCTTTTGCTTTTCTAGTCCTCTAATTGCTTCTTTAAATCCTTTAACGTTATAATTAAGGCTCCTTTAATAATAAGTTATAGCCTTTTCTATAATTAGGTGGTCTTAGACAACTTTTTCGTTTAGCTACATATAGAAATCTTCCCACTTATCGTTGTGTCTTTGTTTATACTACTTTTAGTATAACCCCTTAAGTGTATACGGTGTATCTATAAGGAAATATCTCTTTATTACTACGTTATAATAGCCTTTTATATGTCATTCTTCGAATCTAGTTAGAATCCCTAGATCCTCTTCTTGTTCCAGTTTAGTTAGCTACATAGCTCTTAGTATGCCTACTTTAGGTCTATTAGTGATTCTTTATACTAGCGCTCTGTTCCTTATACGTCCTAATATACTAAATCTCTTATCTAGTTTCTGTTCTTGCTATGCAGCAATTCTTGCTCTAAATTCTGCTATGGTTTCTTTCTTATTGCGTTTTATAAGTGGATTTTTAAAGTCTTCCTACTTCTTAATCTTAGTATCAACTTTTCGATCTTTAGGTTAAATACTGCGTTCCCCTAGTAAGTCTTCCGGGTCTATATGCCTGTCGCCTAGTCTAACTGCTATTTGTATTGCAGATTCTCTAATCTATAAAGAAGCCTCTCGCTTCTTATCTGTAGGTGTCCTTATTTATGCTCCGAATTCTTAACCCCTTGGATTCTTTAACCCTAAGCTTTCTAACCTAAGTTTAGCTCCCGCCTTAGTCCAATTAGGCATCTATAGTGTTCTTATCTCGTCTTAAGAGTCTTAAATCTTACTTATCTCGTCTTAAGAATCTTATACCTCTAGGAAACTTTATCCCAAGCTTATTTATATATTTCTAAACTAAGCTACTGCCCTACTCTATCGGTTTTCGTCCGTTATGGGTCCTTAGGTATACCTCATCTTATCTTAAGAATCTTAGTCGTCTCTTATCTCGTCTTAAGAATCTTAAGCCTTTGGCCTTTTGCCTTTATTAAGTAGTAAGCTAGCACTAGCAGTCGTCTGCTTGCTTAATCTTCTTTAGATATTACTCCTTCCGTCTTATAAAGCGATGGATACCGTATCTAATAGTGTTATAATACCCGTTACTAAACCTTACTTTATAGCGGTCTTAGTTTCTACTTCTGTTATAACTTCTCTAAGGTTTATACGCTTCTAGTAAGCTGCCTTCATTGCCTTATTATCTATAAATGTTTTGCCTATATTAAACTCGTCATCTTTAATATCCGATCTACGTAATGGTTCGTTAGTTCCTCTATACTCTATAGGTTTTAGCTCTTATAGCTAATAGCTTACGCTATACTTAGCGTCTTTATAAATTTGGTATGTATTATTGTAGTAAAATACAAAACTATTAATTAAATATTCTTTTGTTCCTTGTAGTACGCTATTGCCCCTCTATACGTGTACGTTATCTACTAGTCTAGTTCCCTTTATTATATAGTAACTCTAACTATCTTTATAATCCCTAGCGAAGTAACCCTGTTTTCCGTAATTTATATAAGCTCCATTTCTAAACTACTAACTTTACTATAAAGTCCGCCTAAACGTCTTCTGCTACTAAGATCCCTAGTTTAGCCTTTACTTCTTAGTCCTATAATTACTAGATCCTTAACCTTTAGGTTTTTATAGTTTCTTACTCCATCTCTTATAGGTTTCTTTAGTACTGCTTAGGGGCCGTCGAAATCGGACTCTGCACCTATACGTGGTGACGGCTACAAACCTGGTCTTCGAAGTTTAGATCCAGAGCCAACGTAGAGACGTCGCACAGCGTGCGGATAGGACCTGGTGGTGGTTGTAGGCGTTGAGGGCGGTAGTGAAAAGTTTTCGGATGGTGAGATCTTAAAAACCACTACTGTTGGCCCTCTATAATACGATAACTACTATACTGTTCTATCCAGGGCACCTATACAATCCAACATAGATAAGCAGTTTTCGATAACATCCCTAAAAACCCCAATGGAAAGTATTAACGACCTTATATTAACGAATAGACAAGCGTGAACAAATAAACGAACGAGCAAATATACGGCCCCTCCTAACCCCTAGGGCGATCGCCCGCGGAGCATGCGGTTACTCGCCGTACTGCCGTAATACTACTAAAGCGATAGCCGGATATAACCCCGTATGGTTTTCCTTGTCTCCTCTTAACGAAGTGGTGCCCCTAGAGAGGGCCTAGTGACTAGGGCCTAGGCATAAAAGATACCCAGGTACACACATCCCGCTTTTCGGCTTTTAGTATTAGGATGGTAGAACGGATAAATCCCCCTTACGTCTTTAATAGGCCTTAGGGGGGGGGGAGGCAAGGCGTATATAGCAATGGTTAATAAGAGATAGCATATAGGGGGTGGTTAAGATATGGGATATAACTATATACAGTAATTAATCGGCAAGGCCTAGCTAGGACGTAGTGAACCCTAGCTCTGGATAAGCTAAAGAAGGAAGCAGTGGTTCCTAAGGAGTTTAAAACATCTAAGGAGGAGGACGTAGCTATAGGCCCGCAGGGCCGCTGCTACGTACAGGCATGGCAAATCGGGGTTTTTTATCCTACTGAGGTGGCTTATAGGGTTTTTCCTTCCCCCCAATAGCAAGGGTTTTTTCTCGTCAATATTACTTTTCCCTTGTGTACGGAGTAGTCTGCGTGGGCCTAGATAGGATCCGTATTAGACGTCAATTAAAGAATCTACTACTAGTACTGCTTAGGTCTATTAGCTCTGCGCCATTTTATAATTTCTAATTTAGCTTTAGTTATTGCGTACTCTACGCCTTATATAACTATAGAACTCTATCCTAACCTCTCTTAACCTATTCTCTTTAGTAGATCTAATTATTAATCTTAATCGCTTAATCTATTAAATCCCTTAGAGTATCCGTATCTTCTATTAGGATAATTACGTCCTAGACTTTAGCCTTAAGTCCCTATTTATACTATGCTATAAGCGCCTTATTATTCTACTTAACTTATATAGCTAGCATTTAGAACTATATTGTGTACTTAATTACTAAGGTTTATTACGTAATATCTTAAAGTTTTCTTTCCGCTATAGTTACTGCCTCTAGATTTCCAAATATTTGTATAAGTCGCTTTATAAACCCTTCCTAACTTAAGAATATAAACCACACCTCTTAGTTAGTGGTTATTATTCCATTTACCTGTATTTCTATAAGGTAAGGCTTAAACTATTTAAGTGCCCTCCCTGATAGGAATAGTCCTGCATAAGCTATTCGATCTATAAATATTAGCAGTTTTACTCCTTCTTACGTGACCTTAAAGTGCATTTACGTAAGGAATCCTTTAAGCTTTAATCTCTTTTCTAAAAATCTCTTAATTAAAGGTAACTTAATCTTTACTGCCCCTATCCCGTTAATCTGTTATTTAAGCGTCGCATTATTCTCTATTAACTAGTCGACTATTTCTTATAGTTGTCCGACCGTTATAGGTTGCTATAAATCAGTATCTGCTATACTGGTATTACCTCCTAACCTTAAAGTAGTTGCCGCCGTCGATGGCGTTATAGTGGCTGCTTTTGGTGGCATATTATTCAACTTTCTATTAATACCGTAACTAGGTAGTAATTATGTAACGGAATCTTATAGGAAGTACTACGGTGGGTCCTATTAATAAGCTAGGTGTGTAGGTAATATAAATAAAGTCAATAACGTAATAATAACTAGTGGAGTGGTTGCCTAATAGATTAACTCTAATTATATTCTAAGAATTACTACAAGGAAGGAACTATCTAGGTAGGGACTATAGTCCTTTAAATACACAACTATACTCCTAAGAAATCCTTCTTATATGTAATGTACATGTTATACATAAGGTATATAAGTTTCTCTCATTCCTCTTGTTTAATATATAGCATATTATGTGACCTTAGTTACTATTCCTCGTCATATAGTTCTACCAGTTCCATCCTAGACTGTGCTCTTATTAACTAACTAGCTTCTTCTAACTCCTCTCTAAGTAGTTATAGCATCGTACTTAAAGCGTCCGTAACACTAGTATAGTAAGCCTAATTTACGGCCTTACTATACTAATACTTAAATAGCTAAAAGATAACTATATTAAGCGGCTGTATCTTATATATAAGATATAAGGGAAAGTAGGCTAGTAAGATCTTCTAGTTAATATAGTATTACGTAAATTCTAGCATCTTATAAGAGCCGTAGCCATTAAGAATAAGGAGCCTATATATACCCTTTATCCTACTTTACGTATAAAAATTAAAGTGTTTAATCTATTTAAGTGCGATCTTATTATTTATATACGCCGTATTGCTAATACCAATAGTATAGCTATTAGGAATTGTTGTCTCTAAGTACTAGTATATCTAGTAGGTCTTGCCTTTAAAGATAATAAAAGGTAGGATAATATAGCCGTCTGCGCAAATTGTCTCTATGTCATAGTGCTATAATGCAAGTAGGCTAAATAACTACATTATGGTATAAAGAGGAGAAGGAGGTAAAAGGGGGTATTGTATATAAATAGTAGGGGCAGCCGCTAAGGCGCTAGTGGTGGGCTAGCTAACAGTAGGAATAGTATGAGATAGTATAAGACAGTATGGAACAGTATGCGTTAGGACAGTGCCGTAACAGTACTCCCCTTCCTAGAAGGTTTAGTCCCTAAACTGAATAAGTAATTTTCGCTATAAAGATATTACTTCCACTTACCGCCCTTAACTGAGCTAATAGCGATTTTCCATGCCGGGTATGGAAAATCTTAATTAGTTAGCTTAACAAGTAAAGTCGGCAGAACTTTATACCGCTACCGCGTGGCGTTTCTTGGTAAAAAACCGACTAATTAGATAACTTTAACCGCTGGTCGAAGTTCTATAAGATCTTAACTACTATAATTTATCTTTGTAGTTGGCCACGGCCTTAGCGTGGCTCTCCCTTATCTTATGCCCAGTCTAGGGGTTCTGGCTTCTTAGGGTATTATTTATGGAACTTTAGTAATACGCGCTCGCACCCTTTTAGGGATTTCTTATTATGATATTTCCATTTAATACAGTATATTAAGCCATGCTCGTCCATTTGTTTATTATATATATTAAGAATCTTTTTAAATTCCTACTTATCCGTAATATTACTATTATTATCCCTTTTAGCTATTCTACCTATAATATTATAACGTTCCTCTTTATTAATGCGTACTTAACCAAAGATCTCTTTAGGGAACTAGAGGTGGACTTTTAAAGTGTAGAAAGACTTGTTAATACGGATATAGTCCAGGAGGTTAACTACGACTATTCCTCTATAGGCAGCTAGGACGGGCTATAGTCCGTCCTAGTTATTATCCTACTTCCTCTTAGGCCGGTTAGTCTTTATATTTTTAAGGCTGACTATAACTATATTATCCTTTTTAAATATTATACTTTTATCTCGTTTTATATTAGTATTGTCTTTATATTATTACTAGGAGATATAAGCTAGGGCTTTAAGCTAGGTTAAAATGCGCTTAAAGCGGTTAGTAATAGTATTAGCTTATAGGTATTCTTTCTTTATATATATAGACAGGGCTAATAGCTAAGGGCCTGCTAGTTTAACGCCCAGATATGGGTTATAGCCATAGTTGGCAAAGAACGGTAAGATTCCTGTGGTCTTATTAACCTAGTTGTTTATGGTAAACTTGGTAAGGGGGAGCTAATCTACTTAGTTGTCTTGGGTGAAGCTTATAAAGGTGTGTAGGTACTTATTTATTACTGCGTTAACAATCTCGGTTTAACTATCTATTTTAGGGTGCTATACGGAGCTAGGGCTTAGGGTTACCTTTAGGCGCTAGTTTAGGCGATGTTAGAAGTTAGAAATAAATAAAGAGCCTCTATTAGAAATAATAGTATTTAGAGCGCCGTGTAACTTATAGATAGTGTAGATAAATGCTTTAATAAGCTCCTTAGTGTTTAGGCTAGTAATAGGAATAAAGTATCTTATCTTTATTAGGCGGTTAATAACGATAAAGATATATTTATATGTTTTGCCGTTATAAAGGCACTTAGGTAGGTTAATGACGTGGTTAATAGAGATATCGGTTTATAGGCAGACTAGTAGTTTTAGTAGTTTTAGGAAATTGGGTGGTGCTAAGTATAGGGTCTTTATATAGAAGCAAAGAGCGCAGTCTTTTATAAAGGTAGCCGTAAACTATAAAATACCTAGCTATTAATAGGTTCAATTAAGGAGGTCTAGCGTCTTAACGCGGCCTAAATAGCCCGCAGGACCCGAACTGTGCATGCGGTATACGACTTCTAGTTGGAGTTTAGGTGAATTAGGGATAAATACTTAATTCCTATAGTAGATTAGGCCGTTAATAATTAAACATTTGGATTTGTTATAGCGGAGTAACTTCCTAATCTGCTTAGGCCAGCGGCGTGCTTTACGGCCTTCCTATTTGCGTAGCGTAGCCAATATATCCCTAGTGAGTTTATTTTTCTTATAGGCATTCTTAATAAGCTCTTTAAGGGGTTTTTTCTTAGGCTTTAGGTCTATTACTATAATAAAGTCTTTAACACTTTAGTCTTGGGATTTGCTTAGCAGCTCTTTTAGGATAGCGGGGTTAACTTTTTTTGGTGGTAAGATAACGCGGTCTTAGTATCGTAGACGTTTATCACTAGTATTAGCAGGTGCTACGCCTAGGAAACGGCTAAGAGCGTCTAGGATTGTGGCTTTAGTGCTAGGCCTATAGGTAATAACAAAGTTAAACTAAAAGAGGAACTTAGCCTATCGGACTTGGCGCTGGTTTAGTTATTTTATTATTATAAAGGTCTAGAGGTTCTTATAGTCCGTAATAATCTTAAACGGTTGCTTAGTTCCTTATAGTTTAGGGCGCTATTTTTCTAGTACTTTTATAATTATTAGGAGCTCCTTATTATATATCTTATAGTTATATTCTAGGGTGGAGTGCTTAGTAGAGAAGAATGCGACTAGCTTAAGTTTACCATCTTCGCTAGCTTAGTAAAGCACTCCTTTTAAAGCCTAGTTTAAGGCGTCTATCTCTACTACGGTTTTCTTTATATAGTTATAGTATACTAGGACCGGTGCTATAGTAAACGCTATCTTTAGTGTCTGAAAGGCTTGTGCTTGATTAGGGCCCTATAACCAGTTAGTACTCTTCTTTAGTAGCCTAGTTATAGGTTTAATAACTACAGAGTAGCTTTAGATAAATCGTTAGTAAAAGTTCGCGAAGCTAAGAAATTACTATAGTTCTTTAATTAACGTCGGGTCCTTTTATTCCTGTAAGGCCTACACCGTCTTAGGGTCTATAGTTATGCCATTAGTTAAGATAATTAAGCCGAGATATTTTATTTTAGTTGTATAGAACTTAGACTTATTAATATTAATCTGTAGTCCGGCGTTGCCGAGTCTCTAGATAACTTCATTTATATATTTAGTATGCTTAGTGCGTGTTTTAGAGAAGATAAGGATATTATTAAGGTAGGCAGTGCAGTAGTTATTAAGGGCGTTGTGTAAGATATAGTTAATATAGTTCTAGAATATGGCGGGCGCATTATAGAGACTGAATGGTATAACTAATATCTTATAAAGTCCGAACTGGGTAATAAATGCTATAAGCTACTTATAACCTTCTATAATCCAGATCTAGTTAAATATAGTAATTACGTTAAGCTTAGTAAAGTACTTAGCACTATAGAGTGCGTTAAGTGTCTTACGGATTAGTGGTAGTAGGTACCAATTCTTAATAGTAACTGTGTTTAGGCCTTAGTAGTTATAGTAGATTTATATACTACCACTAGGTTTCGCAGTAAGGAGGAGTAGTATAGCGGCTAGTGAGGTTAATTCGCGGATAAAACCCTTATTTAGTATCTTATTAATCTATTTCTTTACATAACTAAGTTTAGTGGGTAAGAGTAGTCTGTTCTTATAATATAGGGCCTACTTTCTAGGCATAATCTTAATTTTATGGTCCTATGGTTGGTAAGGGGGCAGCTTATCTATATTCTTAGGGAGGAAGTGTTTAATATATTCGCGAAACTCTCTTAGTAAGCGTTATAAAATATCTTTATAGGTTAATCCTAGTTTACCTTTTAGGAATTTCTTAATATTAGTATTAACTATCTTTTAGCGTAGAAACTTAGGCTTAGTTTTTAGGTTTGTCTTAAGGAAGTTATAAAAATAAGGGGGTAGCGTTTTACGGGCTTCCTCTATTATATAGTCGCCTTCTACTAGCTAGCGGAAAGATCTTTCTAATAGGTTTGGTACTTCTATTAGGCCTATAGGCAGCTCTTTAAGTAGCTATTAGTACTCTTCTTATTTAACTAGTTTTACTAGCTCCGCTATATAGATCCTTATCACCTTTATATCTTTTTATTTATAAAACTAGGTAAAATTAACGGCATAAGTATATCTAATGTCGTCTAGGTTAGGGCGTGTTTGGTTCTCCAGTGCTATAGCTAGGCTGGCACGGCTCGGTTAACCTAGGGGGGCGGAAATAAGGCGGCGGCCTTATATGGTACGCGTAGGAGACGGGTATAAGGTTAGGCGTTGCGGGGGGGAGGTCTTAATTACTCTAGTTTTGGTCTTAGCTATAATGTCCTTAGCTGTTATACGTGTGGTTGCATATGCGTATAGCAAATAACTTAAAGTTAGGTGTCTTATTAGCTGACTTGGGTTAAGCGGGTGTATATAGGGGACTTATAGTTCTAGCGGTGTTTATTTTTTTAGGGATAGGGCGGTAGTCCAGTCTTCTAGGATCTCTGCTTCGTTTATTGCGTATATTAGGTTACTAGTATTAGGCACCTCTTTTACTATTAACTAACGGTATCTAAGCGTTGGCCTTATAATGCGTCTATATAGTACTACTTAGTTATAATTGGGAATGTGCTATAGGAAATAGTTATAGGCATAGTAATTGGAGTTAAACTTAAGCTCTAGAGCGGGGAAGTCTGCCCTTAGGTTGTGTTTTTTAAGCTAGGGTATTCTAAGAATTACTAGTATAGAGGGTGATAATTTCGTGATATAGAAGAGTATAGATTCTATATAGTGGCCAATTATTATTTTTGCTATAAAGTAGTGGGTAATAAAGCTGGATGGGAGTCTATTAGTAAGGTGGAGTGGTTTTAGGACTAGGAGTCTTTTCGTTGTAATATTGTGCTTTTTTATAAGCAAGTCTTCGTCTATAAATGCTGGTACTATACTACTAGTGTTAATAAGGCTTACTATTTTAATAAAAACTTATAGAAGTGGGTTATATAGTAAGGAGAGGTAGGTTTAAATAAGGATGGTATTTCTATTGTTATTTGCTATTCTAAGGTTAAGTAGTAGTTAACTTAGAATAAGGTCTAACTAGTCTAGTAGCATAGATCTAATCCTTTTATTCTCCTCCCCGTATAGTTTTAACCCTTAAAGGCGACTTAGTTTAAGGGTTGGCCTTTTAATAACTAACTTATAGGGCTTGGCTAGTAGCTATAGTCTTAGCTGGTATGTCCTAATGTATTGGTCTCCAACGGTATATATATACTAGAGGGTACTTTACTAATAATATGGCCGGTCTTACAATTGGTAGCAACACGGAGCACTTATCTATAGTTTACGTACGGGACCATCGGCTAGGGCTATATTGGGGAAGGCCATTATAGGGGCGGGTTTCTGTATCTAAACTCACATCCTTATCCGCGGTTACCGCTTTAGTTACTATCCCCTCTACTAAAGAATCCGCCGTAGCTAGGAGGGGGTTGGCGCGGTAGTATTAGAAGGGGATTTAGGTTTGTCCTAAGGTCGTAAGCATCTTTCTAGTGGCTAGGTTAACTATATGCTATACAGAGTCTGTTATCCATATAGTGTCTTTAAACGTTGTTAGGGAGGCTACTACTACTACTACCGAATTTGACGGCGTTAAGGTCTATTGGGTTATTCTATAGTACCAGTGCTAAGGTATTATTATTAGGTAATATAGGTCGATAGCCGCTAGCGGTACTTAGCTTAGCAGTATTTAGCTTTATGTAGTGGGCGTGTTTCTATAGGTTATAAGCGAATACGTTTATCTACTTACTCTAGCCTTTATAGTTAGTATTACCGATCTTGCGGCTAAGGGTAAGGGCTAGGTCTTTTATTTTTAGGGAAATATTCTTCTTAAGTAAGTCTACTTTTTGTTCCTTAGTCTTGTTTGCTTTAATTATTAACTTATTAAGCTCTGCTTTTTAGGACTAGTAGTTACGCTCGCCCTAGCTTAAGGTATCTAACTTATTTTTAGCCGCTTGGGTTGTATTAATGGTCTTATAGTGCTTTCTTATATATATAAGCATAGATTCTTAGTTAAAGAAGGTCCATTTATTTAAGTTATTTGGGTATATGCGTAGTATATTAAGGCCATACTTAATATAGTTATAGGCCTTGTCTATTAGCATGTCTAATATATAAAGGACTTCGTCTATTAAGGTCTTAAAGCACTTTACATCTCTCCAGAAAACGCCTTAGATCTTTATTTCCTATATCTTAAATTTTTCTTGTTTTTTAATTAGTAATCCCTTGCCATTAAATAGGGTTGGATCTTTTACTTTACGCTTTTTTCTACGGGGCTTAGTTAGAAGAGGGGAGCCAGTAGCTATATTCTTCTTAGCAATGGTCTGGGTAAGTATAGTAATTTAAGAGCTTAGACTTTATATAGTCTTAGTATATATAAGAGCTTACTGTTTATTTTGTTATATATATAGTTCGAGCGTCTTAAGGGAGTTAATTCTATGCTAAGCTTTTTTAAGTTGGGACTTTATAGTTCGGCCTTTATCGTAGACGGCTTAGAGGCCGTTTTTAACGCTAGTTAAAAAGGTTATATATATAGAGAGGTGCTAAAAGGTTCCTGCCGTATTAAGATCCTTAGGGTACTCTAGACTACTCCTAATTGCCTAGGCAATATGGGTATAGGAGGTCTTAAAGAGGCAGGCGAGCGCTTCGCGTGGGTTCATTAATAGGGTGTTATCCATATTATAGTTGCCCATTTTAGGGGGTCTAGGTAAGGCAATTGAAATCTATAAGACTGGCTATAATGCTAAGATTGTCTAGGACTGTGCTAGGGTTATCTAGAATTGTCTGGGATTGTCTGGGACTGTGGTACGGTATTATTAGTTGCGTTAGGTCGCGATTATACTGGGAAAATGGAGATAATATACTAGGAAGAGAAAGAAAATAAAGGTCGCGATGGGGCGTAATTAGAGATACCACAAACTGTCACAGTGCTGTAATGTAAGTAGGCTAAATAACTACATTATGGTATGAAGAGGAGAAGGAGGTAAAAGGGGGTATTGTATATAAATAGTAGGGGCAGCCGCCAAGGCGCTAGTGGTAGGCCAGCCAACAGTAGGAATAGTACGAGACAGTATGAGATAGTATAGAACAGTATGCGTTAGGACAGTGCCGTGATACTCTATAACTATAATAGATTTACGGCTAAATACCTTACCTACTTTATACTGTACTGCCTTATTATAAATAATAAGTACCTTCTCTTTCTTGCCTTGTCCTATACGTATACCTAATTCGTCTATATTATATATATCTTTATACTATACCGCATACTTATTAATATCTTTTCTTAACGCGTTAAACCACTCTTTTATAAAAACAGGATCTTTAGCAGCCTACCTCTTTACCTCTTTAGGTACCTTAGTCTTAAGTATAACCTTTTAGCGCTTACAGAATCGTGTAGCCTATTTAGTACCATAGGTACGTAGTAGTTTAGTAGGATCTGTATAACGGTCAATAAGAATACAATTAATAAATCGTTTAAGTAGAGAAATGCTAGGGCGTTACCTAATATTATTTAGCCGTATAATCTATAGCATAATGCCTTCTTCTTCGGTATCGCTGAGTAACCTATTCGTTATAGGTTAATTTAATTAAGATATTCGTCTAGCAACGCGATTCTTGACGCGACCGTATAGGTTAGGATTCTCACGCGTTGCCTCCGCAATTAAGGGATATTTGCCGTTGCGGATGGCTTAAGCAAGGCAAGCGACCTGGTTTTTAGTAGATAGATAATTGCTTATATTGGTGGTTGTGTAGTAAGTTAATAATTAAGATAATTAATTAATTATGGCGATTGAGGTGTCCTGGCGATTTGGATGTCCACCACCCACCCTTCGGGTGGGTGGTCAAGGCGCAGCCACGCAGGCCACGGATAGACTTACCTCAGCAAGCTCAGACGCGATTCTGTTGGTGCGGATTTTCAATCGGTCCGCAAGCTTACTAACTACGTTTGTGCGAAACCACCAGAATCACGTCTGAGCCACATTTCCAGGGTTTCTTAGTAAATCTGCCAATATCCGCGTTGCGGAGGTTGCGGATATTGGAATAACTTAACACTAATATTTTATAGTATTTCCTAAAGTTGATCGATTATATAATAGAACCTAGGCTTTTAGAATATATTATTTTTATTACTTAGGTATTTTTAGGTCTTGTGATCATTTTCGTTAAAAAAAAAAAGCGTTATTAGCAATTCTGTAACTATATATAACTTTATTAAACGCTAGCTAATATATATAAAACCTACTATAGCCAGGTGGATATATAATATCCGCAATATACTAGATAATCTCCCTCTAAACCTTATTATATACTAACTACTAAGTTAGAGATATTTAAGCTAACCTATAGTATACTACTATAAAAACTTATTATATATAGAGATAGAAGGTTAAATAAGATACTAGAACAGCTGCTACCGTATTAGGTGCCGGATACTTAAAATCGAAGAAGTTATAGGATGGAGCGGGAGCGACGGATCCGAATAGATATCCGCAACGTCCTCAATCGCACTGCGGGTCTCTTCGTGCAGAGCTTTAAGCAGAGCTTCGAGCAGAGCTTCGAGCAGAGCCTAGGGCAGAGCTTCGAGCAGAG
>Ga0307515_10004627_pt1 | contig 28264 bp, 40 predicted proteins | sample 17_EM_MG_FD_194513 | JGI IMG/M metagenome (GOLD analysis project Ga0307515, IMG submission 194513) | Populus trichocarpa ectomycorrhiza microbial communities from riparian zone in the Pacific Northwest, United States - 17_EM | ecosystem: Host-associated > Plants > Roots > Unclassified | place... | reverse complement strand
TGGCGATGGTGATGACGGCGATGGTGATGGTGATGGTGGCGGTGATGGTGATCATTGTACCAGAAGCACTTAGACAAGTAGGTTGGCTATGTCAACGTTAGCATCAAAGCTTCCACAGACTTAGAGCATTCCAGTAGCCAAAGCTTCCACAGACCTAGAGCCTTCTCGTAGCCAAAGCTTCCACAGACCTAGAGCCTTCTATTAGCCAAAGCTTCCACAAACTCAGGGTTTTCCATCGGCCAAAAGCTTCCCGTGGAAAACTGTACTCCTCCCGATGCGAGGCTCTCTCAAGAAGGCTCTCTAGCAGACTTTCAAAGAGGCTTTCAAGCAGGCTCTTTAGGTCCATCTCCGGCCGCCAGCTGTATATAGTTCCATAGGCCCACGCGCACATCTCTATGAATCGACTATAGACGACTATAGGCTGCGCGTCGCGCAGGGGTCGACGGGAAGCTTGCTATGAGCTGCGCGAGTGCGCGTGTGCGCGTAGCGCAGTCTATAGTCGATTTGCACTTTTGCCGATGACTTCAGCTACAGACTCAAGGGCAAGGTGGGGACCAAAAGACCTAGCCCGAAGACAAGCGTACAGCCGCTGGCCGGCAGGTTCTACTGACTAACGTCCGGGCATGGGCCCACTCGAGTCTACATAAAACGGTTCGGCCACAGAGATGACGACAAATGCTGGTGGTGTGGAGGGACAGTGTCCCAGACGCGGGAGCACCTCTTCCGCCACTGCAGCCGGTGGAGAGACCACCAAAGAGAACTATGGAAGGCGGCGGGAACGGGGACGGGCTGGAAAGCGGGCAGATGCCGGCATGTGCAGAGCTCTGGGCTCTGTTCCATTGAAGAGTGCGACCAAACGGTGATGGACTTCCTGGCGGCCAGTGAGGTCGGGAAGTTTCCGCCCAAATGAAGCAGCGGGATGATGCGGGCTCAGGGCTTGGGGCTCAGGTGCGGCATTGGCGGCAACGGGGTTATACCATTCTTTCTTTCCTTCTTTCTTTCCGTCTTGCTTTCTGTCTGTCTCTTATCTTTCATTTGTCAGCGGGGACGAAGGGTAGCGGGAGGGGAGCTCCGGCATCTTGCCGGCTCGCCCAGAGGCGGTGGTGATATCAGGGTCCTGTCATACTCTAATTAGAGTCAATACAGTATGATTAAACAACAACAGAGAGAGATGGGGATGAAGATGACGACAATGTGGAGGATACCAGTGGATATGACAAATCAGGGGTACGACTTGCCTGATTGGGTTGGGAAGACCGTGTATCGATGTAATTACCCTCCGGATCGAGACTCGTACATGCCGTATCGGGGATGGTACATTGACTGCCACACGAAGTTCTCTTAAGTCTCAGTTTCTCATGATGATTTCCCCCATCTCCTCTCATCTCACTCTTCCTCATCCTCAACTCTACCATCACCTAAGACCTCGAATTTAAGTCATTCCTCTCGATCTCTCCATGCCATGATCAAGAGTTCACACTTAGTACAGCATACACCGCCTCCAGGTCGACTGCCTCCCGATTGACCGCCTCCAGATCAACCGTCTCCCAAAACTCCTCCAATCTCAAATGAACATGGCCTCCAAGTGGATCTCCAAACTCGCTCGATGTCGGCCTGCAAGTGCATCTCCACCCTCGCTCGATCACAGCCTCAAGTACATCTCTAACTTCACCTGATCAGGGTGTGGTGAAACGGCAGAGCCCTCATGGCATCCGAAGGGGATGCGTGAGAAAGAGCAGTGCTTGCATGAGGAGGAGTGTAGGAAGAGGGTGAGAGGACATGAAGGGGTACCCGGCCGTGAGGAACCACACAAATTGCATGGATCTATGAAGCCTCGGCAAGAGAGCGTGAGGAACGACAAATAATCCGGGGATCTATGAAAGCTCGGCAAGATCATTCCATCTCTATTATCCCCGTATCTCCATATGCCTTCGTTATTCCTGTATGTCCGTATGCCCCTCACCGGCTTCCCCCTGTCAAATTGAATGGCGGTGGTGGTGAGACACAGATTTTCTCGCCACAAAGGCCTCCCAGTGCACCCCTGTGTTCTCTCAATCGGCGTCTCCAGGTGCTCCTCCGATAACGCTCGAGTACCATCTGCAAACAGATTGACCGTATGTATATCTGTAGAGTCAGTTAGGTAATACATGCCACATTATGATGTCGCGAATGTTGTCACTGAAACAAAGATGAATATGATAGACGAAATGCCTTGTGCTTATGGAACTCTAATAACCACTGCTGTGAGAATACAGCACCAAATCTCCCACGGACCTTGCACAGAGGTCTCAACTCCTCTCGAAGTCTCCCGCAGAGCCGCGCAGAGGTCTCACCAGCTCCAACATTTGACTGTATTAGAAGGAGCATCCTGAATGCACTCCATCACTGCAGGAGCTCTTAGGAGTACCTGAGTATGCTCTTGTAGACTCTGAGAGCACTTCGCTTAGCTCCATGGGGGCCTGGCAGCATCTGGAAGTACTTAGAAGCACTGGTGCGGTCGACCTGAGTGTCTGGGAGGTTTGCGTGTGGCTTCCTTACCGATTTACACTTTGCTGATGTAGATGGTGGGAGACCGTCCCACCCCGATCCAAGACTCAGAGGGCACCTGTCGGGCCCAGAGCCTGGCCCGGCCCCGACAGCTGGATTGAGCATGGCAGAGAGACACCTGATATTAAGGAGAGACGGGACTTTACTGCTCTCCAACAAATGGATCAGGAAATTACGTCAGCACTCAACAGAGCGCTCTTCCACCAGGAGACATCTGCCCACATTAGGATCATGAACATCAAAAGAAATGCCATGGGCGCGATTACTGTACTCACGCACCCGAATGCGACAGCAGGGCTGGCTCTACAGCACCGTGATATCATCATCACAGAAGCGATGACGGTTGACAAAGGAGTGATGGACGTGGAAGACAATGAGTCCTGGGCCAGGCTAATGATCCACGCAGTCCCTTTCATACGGTACATGGGGAAAGGCAAAGAAGGAGTGCACAAGACGGGAGAAGAATTCGAAGCGCAGGACGAGGGCATAGTGATCCCCACCAAAGTGAATTCGCTGCCGAACCCCCGTACCATCCGGGAGAGGAGGCAAAATGGAGATATCGCCGCATCATTGGTAGTTTTCATCGTAATGGGTTGGAAGGTGGCACAGAGCGGAGTCCAGATTGACATCAATGCAGCGGGAGTGTGGTACCAAGTCGAAACGCACACGAACGCGGGACTTGACAGCACGTGTGAACGCAGCTGTCGCTGGGGCCACAACGAGAACAAGTGCGGCAGTAAGCACAAATGTGGCCACTGCTCGGGCCATCACCGCCCAAACGACCACCAATGCAACCTCGTGGGGTGCACGGCAAAGCAGGGATCACTCTGCGGCCCCAGGCTGGAGAAGTGACCTAATTGCCAAGGAAGTCATATCGCGTTCAGCAGCAGGTGCGCGATGATGACCGAGGCCTCCAAAGCCGCGCGGCAGACCAGAATAATAGGGCTAGCAGGACTAGCGTCCACATGTGAAGCTAGGGATATGGCAACGGGCTCGATCAGAGATGTGTTTAGCACTAGGCCGAAGGGACTGGCAGATGGACGGAGAGCTGAAGAGGAGACTGCAGACCTGGACAAAGAAGAGGAGGAAGTGGGAAAGGTAAATGACATCACAATGGCCGAGACCGTGAACGTGACCAGGTCCGTGACTGATATCGAAACTAAGACTGCTAAGGGAGCCCTGCCTACCAATATTGGAGTGATCCAGCACAACTGGGCAAGGACATACAAGTGGACAATTGCGGCGCTTGAAACGGGAATCGAACGCAGGCTGGATGTAGTGTGCTTGGAAGAACAACCGAGAGAAAGGGGAGATATTGGGGTCGGCCATTCGCGATACCAAATAATAAAATAAAAAACAGTTTGGACGGCGATACGGAAAGGGAGCAGCTTGTTGGTTGATGAGGGGACGGGTTTTGATTCAGGTGCTAACTACGATGTTATCACTACTGTTGTCAGGAGAAGAGGAGAACAGATCATCAGAATTGTCAATGTTCACGATCAAAGAGCAGCGCAGTCGGGAGAGGGACCAGCACGAAAGTAGACCTGGCAGAGAGTCATTCAGCAGGGCGGTACTGTTCTCGCAATTGGCCGCATAGTGTATGGAAGCAATGAGCAGTATTCTCGACACCACGGCAAAGAAAGTCCGGATTTGGGCCAGATCAAAGCGGAGGTGGAACGCCGACATCTGTTGTGTCGTGACCGCTGTGCTGAATCTCTCTCAATTGACCTAAACTCACTGACTGTCTCTCTAAGTCTAATTGACACGTACACAAGAACTAAAGTGCATACGGCTCCGCCGCGCTCAACCCTAAACCAGCCCACGTGATGACCGCACTCAAATCCGTCCCCACACTCCTCCAGGGCGGTATCACGACCGTAAGACTAATCCACAAAGAAAGCAAAGATAGAGCTTGCCTGAAGCTCCTCCCAAATGACCAACCGTGCCTGCAGCTCCTCCGAAGCAATCAACCGTGCCTGGAGCTCCTCCGAAACAAGTATCCTCTCGCTCGATATCTCTTTCCTGCAAACTTCACATCTAGCCGGAATAACCCTCCAATCTGGCGTGCCACGCCCACAAGACTTCCACGGCCACGACCTTGACCTCGAGTACTGTCTGTCGGCGATTTGTCATATATCTTAATTCCGTAGCCATTGACTTGGACAATCCGCAATCCCCGATTCATAAGCCGCGATTGGGAGAGCGAGTTGTGTGCTCCTTCCACATGCAAGACGTTTCTCATAACCACTTCATTCCTACGGCCTCCAGGCTACCGAAGCCTCAACCGTACATCTCCATACCCGATGGCTTTACCTGCTACTCTTCCAGCAAAATCGCGGATCTCCCGCTCTTCTCTCTTGGTATACTTCGTGTACCGTTCGAACTTTCGCCGATCTCCGCAAATGTGAGAAGTCGTGGCACAATCTAAGTACCAGCTCTCCTTCGATGGGCTCTCTCCATTCGTATCTGTCATCCAATAGTTCTCAATTGTGGTTGTTGTCGTCGCTGCCGCTGTCTCTGTCAGTGCTGCGCTCTCCACCGGTGCAGTGCTTGGACAATACCGTGCAATGTGCCCCACCTTATGACATCTGTAGCATTCCTGAGTATCCCTCCAATTGGTGCGGCGACTTGTATGCTTTTGTTTTGTTTTATTCATACTGTATTCACTCTAATTAGAGTATGACAGAGTCCAGATACACCCCCTACGCCTCCGGGCGAGCCGGCTAGATGGCGGAGCTCCCACCTGCTACCCACCGTCCCCTTTGACACATGAAAAGCAAAAAGATTGAGAAGAACAAAAGAGATCAACGAAAAGAGAGACCACCCCCGCTCCAAACACCCTTACTCACGCTCCTCCTGCCCGCTCTCCTCCTGCCCGCGCTCCTCCTGCCCGCGCTCCTCCGCTTGCCTGGGCTGGAACTTCCCGACGTCAGTGGCTGCCAGGAAGTCCATCACCGCTTGGTCGCATATCTCCATGGGAAACAGCTAAGACATGTCGGCATCTGCCCGCTTTCCAGCCTGTGGCCTTTCCTACTGTCTTCCAGAGTGTCGTCGGCTGGTCTTTCCATCGGCTACAGTGGCGGAAGAGATGCTCCCGCGTCTGTACTGCCCCCCCTCTGCACCACCAGCATCTGTCGTTCTCTCGGTGCCCAAACCGATGTAGGTACGCTCCAGTCGGGGCATGCCTGCTCTTCAGTCTATAGAACCTCGCAGCCAGTGGCTTCACGCTTGTCATTGGGACGGATCTCTTGCTTCCGGCTTTGCCCTTCAGCCTATAGCCGTAGTGATTGGAGCACCTCTCGGCCTCCCACTTTGCCTTCGCCGCCGTTCTTCCTTCCGAGATTCGTCTGGCTCTATTCTCGGCCGAAGTATATATACGCTCACGTAATGTGTACCCTCGACCATTTCGTGCCTTGTTTGCCTGGCGGTCAGCCTCTTCGTTCCCACGGATGCCTGAGTGCCCCGGGACCGGCCTCGTCCAATCGGCCAGATGTGCTGGAAGTGCCATGCCGGGGTCAGTTCAATGCTAGAAATCGAATGCTGGTGTCCTCTTGTTGATCACTATCGTGGTTGCTGAGTTGTTTCGCCGTTTCTGTTTTCGCCAAGACTTTTTGTACTGTGTAGCCGGTCCTTTTCACCCGTTCTCTCCTTCCCGTCATAGAACCAGAGCAACACAAATTATTACCATTTCCATCCCAACTCATCATAGCACAAACCAATTACCCTATCCCCCGCTTCCATCTCCGTCCCTGTATCATTTTCCTGCCCCCTTAGCCTCCAGACCCTCAATCGCGAAACCTTCCTTGGCCTCAACCTCTGCGGCAATCCCGAAAGCCTCGGCGGCTTCAGAGAAACAGTAACGGATGTGGTGTTGACTCCGGATTTAGCCTGAAAAGCCTACAAGCTGCTGGAAATGACTTGAGAGTGGTTGCTTATATTATCGAAGATACTGGGATGCTCTGGAGAGAGATTTCTAATTCTCGTGTATATAACAGCTTAGATTTTCCCGTAGATTGCTTTCTGCTCTTTAGACAATTGAACTCTTCTTGTGTAAGGTTATTGCTCTCATCATGTGCGGTTAATGATGTACTTATTCCTCGACGCAAGGGGACTTGATTCGGCCGGTAGGTTAGAGGCCGGGGGGGTTGGCATGCGGATCTGGATGCCTGCGGCGGAGTTGCGGGAGTTGAGGGCAGCTGTGAAGACAGTTTAGGTACCGGACAAGCAGGAGAAGAACTGAGGTGGTGGTGTTGGTGAGGCGGCAACTGCCGTGTAGGTCTTTGCCGCAAGCAGAACCAGTTTCGGAGTTGGCGTACTTGCCGCATTATGCCTTGCACACGGAGTGCCAGATCCAGCAGGAGTAGTACCCATCGTGCCGAACCCCTCCATCTCCGGTCTCAAAGTGGCAGGAACTTGTACCTTCTCCTCCAAACTCTCCTGCTGGCCACCAAAACTCCCCCACATCTCTCCGCCACCTTGCAGCCCTCCGCCGCACTATGCCTGTATACGCATTTGGCCGGCGGGGTGAGACTCAATTACGGGTAAACCTTTCTGTTTCTGTTTCCTGCAATACACTGACGTTCTTCCTAAACTGCAGGCATATAACGGAACCAATTGAGCTCATCTCAGCGACCATAAACTTATGATTCAATCACGACTTGCCTACCACCAGCAATCCCCGCCAAATGCCGAATCTTCTCATTCGCGGTATCGCGCTCTGTTAACAGCTCAACAACCTTCCTCAGAGCCACCGCATTCTGCTCCGCATTGTGTATGAGCTCCTTCAAATTCTGGCCATCCCTTCCCACCTCTGGGATCAACTCATTCAGCCCGGTAGTACTTCGAGTGAAAACTTCCATAGTGGAAACTTGGCCACAGCTGGAGTCGTGGACTCCTTCTTCGTCCAAAAATTTTATCCTCCTCACCTTTGGCAAAATACACCCCGACGACGCCTTACTCAACCATGCCTAGTTACTCCATAGTAGCACTTCCAATCCGCCGCTGGAATTCTCCATGGCAGCTGCTCAACCCCACAGTGGAAATGCAACCGCAACGCTTCCCCCTTCCATTGTAGTTCGCGCCCGCTGAGGACAGTGCCGTATTACTTGGCGTGGAGGTCGCGAGACGGGGATTGCAGGTTTTTGGTGAGGAGGATATTGATGAGCGGCTGCAGATGAATGGGAGTTGGTGCAGGCAGAGTGTGGTGGAGGTTCACGGGAGTGAGTCTGGATGCAGCGGGAAGTGAGGAAAGAAGGTCGGCGTATGTATTCCTTCTAATGCTTGACTGGAGATGCCTAGGTTACGTATTGAGAATGACAATAACGCTTACATCACCTTCTATCGTCCCGTGTGTCTAAGTACCTTCTACGTGCTAGGTAGGTACATAACTGGTACCGTGCATTTGCACATTCGTACTCGACGGTGAGCGGATAGACTTCATACTCAGTAAAAGTGCCAAACTTCCTAGTTCGTAGGTGGTTTGGGCGAGCCAAAATTCGACAGTCTATTCTCTTCCGCCGAAGCATAACAGTTGCAAGATCGGGACCTCGACGACCAGCTTTGGCCAGATCAATGGATACTTCACGCTATGTCGCGTGTTGTCAGTCCGCTCGTGGTTGATTGAGGCTGGCAACAACAGAGTTGTCTCTGTGATTGACAGCTAATGCAGGGGCTTTTGTACAGCGACGCCTTGGCATCTGTTGCGGTATGGAAGGAGAGAGCCATGTGTGAGCAAAGACCATGATACAGAGAGACAACAAGGAGAAAATCTCAAGATATATTCAAGAGAGTTGTATGCCTTGCGGCTTACCCAGTGTCTTACAATCTGCCCTTACTTATAGTCAGCTCGCCTTAAGTCGATATATGGCAGAGCCTCTCCCTAGATGGTGCTTGAGGTGGTAAAGGCTGCAGTCCCCCCAAGTTACTGTCTTTTCCACAAAGCCTACCTACTATTCTAGCTACTATTCCGCCATCGTCACGATGTTTCATTGGGGTGGGCCTTGGAACCCCATAAGAAAATAGTTAGTTATATACACCGCGACGATTAATACTAGGTTGCAATACGGCAGCGACGACCACGACAGATACAACCACAAGGACGCTTTAATAGCGGCAATTGAATATATCATTATGGCGATCGTTAAAACCCGATGAAAGCAGAGTTAACAGTTTACCTTCAGACACTGGGCTTCCGGACTCTACAGATCAGGGCTCACTACCCAACCGAAGTCTGTGAGACTCATTCCAGCTGTATACCGCCTACCAACGATCATAGAGACAGTTGAATCTGCTTGGGCAGTGAAAAATCATGAATCTACCTCCCTAAATCGGCTTGACGCTTAATCTTGATTCCCCGTTTACATTGCGAATAGGAGTCGTACACTATTGCCTCTTGGTGCCAAGGACTATATTCGGCTGGATGATGCATGCTTCGGTTAAGTGACTTGTTGATATCGAATCTCCATAAGTTCATTTGATTCTTGGCAGTGCCAGAGATGATTGACTGGCGGTGAAGGGAGTTTGGCAGGAAATGCTTCGTAGAGCCGCCTCCTCGATTGACCGATGATGAACCAAGTGTCAGTGAGGAAACTTAGGCAGAGAGACATAGCCGTTCTACGAATTTCAAGACCCATTACCACGGAACGCTGAACTCTGCAAACATGATGTTTAGGCCACAAACGACAACAAAATATCGTGTGATAATATATAATGCCGCACTGGAAAACCCTGTTTGTACTGTCCAAAAGCAAAAGAGTGCCGTTTCATCCCCGCTTCTTAACAAATCTGGGAGGTCTGCACCGGATGGTGTATCTGACATGGTACAATGGCTAGCATGCTGGCCCGCCCTTCTTTCAATCCAGCTGGTCGTGATTGTTGGAGTATGTAGGCCACAGGCTGTGACTAAACGATGATGCTCCTAACCATATTCTGTGAGCCATGACCCCCAGTACCACCCTCCTATCCCTTCCTCAGTTCCATTCTTCTTCTTTTAAACCTCGTCTCGCTCTGTCTGCACTCACTCATCGATATTGCGCTCTCATTTCATCAATCATCACAATTCCCCTTTATTTGAATACCACTGCCGCACAATACAGTGGCTCCCTTCAATGTTCCGTCTTCCTGTGGAATTTTCGCAGTACGATTAAGACCAACAGAACCTTTGACGATGAGTATCCATTTAATTGAATTTGATGCATGCAGACAAAAAACAGAATCCTTGTGCAACCGAAGAATTCGTCGATCCAGCTTCGACTCTCGCTAGAGCACCCCGAAAAATTTGAATCTGCTCATTCCCTTCGTGTCGAAGCCATCGAATCGGACTTTCTCACCACATCGACTCAGATTAATCTGCCCCCTCTCGTAGTTCCCGTACGGGACATAGCAGCATCATGTGGTCGATATCAAAGTTTCTCTCTACTCCTGTACTTTTGAGACTGCTACAGAATAGCTGTGTTACTATTGACGGGGTCCGGCCAGTTCTCGCTGGTTTGAGGGAGACAGAAAACATAATGGGTAACACTCCAAGGCTAGGAACGCCCTTCTTCACTCTTCCGCATTCCCTGTTCTGTTTAATCTCATTCCGACTGCTAATGAACCTCTTCAGGATCCCATCAACATCAAACCCGTCAAACCTGGTCCGCGCGTTTGCATCAAATGACGATGTACCACATGATCTCACTGTCGTTCCCAGCGACACCGCGCTTTCCCCCCGAGCTTGAGTTAAGAATACGAGCGACGACATGGTCGAAGACAGCGTAGTTTTCTCCTATTCACACTGGAAATAGTGACAGCAACACGATTTGTCAATTACGCCCAGTAGTCTTCGTCTTACTACTACAATTGCTATCGAATCTGCAGCCGCCTACCACGAAAGTTGGCCATCCAAGCATGATTGTAATACAGCTTCGCAGGTTGACTCGGTGAGGTTGGTATGCCGCGGAATCGCCTCACTTGGCAGCTTTCCTTGCTAAGTGTTCTAGTCCAGTCACGGAGGATGTCCCTCCGCGGAGAGACCGGTCCATTCACGGAGTCCCACCCTCAGCGACTGGACTGGTTCATTCGCGGAGTGTACCCCTGCACCTTACCTCCGTGAATGGACTGGTCCATTCACCGAGTGTACAATTGGTGAATACTTTGCACATATATGCCCACACATGTATGCGCACTTAGCTGGCCATATCTAGCTGAATTTAATTAATCCAATTGCATTTAGCCTAGAGCAACTACGTGCATTTAGTCCACATCGCGAAACTCGACTGTACTTTGAAAGCTCCTGAAAGTACCACGTGCTTTCAGGCTTTCGGCTGCTTTCCACACACTTTCGCGCTCTTTCAGGCTTGCAGATTTTCACTGCTTTTTGCGTCTTTCGCTGCGGAGGTCCTTTCGCTGCAGTGGCTCTTGTTGGCATGAGATTTGGCCCGGCGGCTTCGGTGGCGTTCGGGGGCTTACAGTCCCCATCGGCCTAGGGCTGCGGGCATCAGGCCGGTGGCTTGCAGCCCCCATGGGCCTCGCCTGCCCCCATCCCGAGGTGGAGGCCTAGCGGCACTGGTACTCGGCTTCAGGCTCCAATTGTGAGACTCGGCTTCGCCGAGTCTGGTCTTTTCTCTGTATATAAGTGTAGTGTTTTCCCTCCTCTTGTATCGATAGACAATTGAGCTTCTTCGTTCTTTCTCTTTTGCTCTCAACAGCTCTTCCGCTGCGAAACCTCTTTCGCTGCAGAACCTCTTTCGCACTAGATTCAGCTGGTCTATCAGAGAGACGCAGATGGTTTTTTGAAGTGGACCTTTGCAGCGATGCAGCTAGTCTTTTGCACCCTCCGGCAGCGACCTTCACCACCCATTGCGAGTATCGAGAGAATTTCCCAGGCCATGAATGAAAGGCATCTTCAACTAAGCAGTATAAGGTTACACGGCAGAGAAGAGAGTTCTTGAGAATCAACTAAGCGACTAACTCCGCAACCAACTCTGGCACCTACACCTGTAGTCTCATTCTGAGAATCTCAAGATATCCAATGGCCATGGTGAGGATTTTAGTCGATGGTGCTGTGTTTATGGCGATACTTCGACTCATGGGGAGAGAATATCTCCAAATCAGATTTGCCAGCGGAATCTGCAGCTACATTTTCAGGGTAATTGGACCAGTGTGAGTGCGAGCATGAGTGCAAGTGTTGAGTGCGAACATGAACATATAGTGTTAATCGACAGTCTACTAGATCTTCATGAACATAGCAGTGACACTGATGGCCCTATGATAGTTTGTAATACCACTGCCCAAGAACTCTAAGTTGAGCGCAGACATTGAGTTAAGTCCGCATGCTAGGAGGCTGGCTAGTCTGCTGGCCAGAGCTTTCGGCGCTGGCTAGAGCTTTCACATATTGAGAGTAAAAGAGAAAGAACGAAGAAACTCAATTGTCAATCGATTCAAAGAGAGGGAAAACTATAGACTTATATACGAGAAAGAGAGAAGGAAAACTCCATGCCGACTGCCTAAGTCGGAGCCCAAAGCCGAGTATCCGTGCCGAGCCCTCCTCCTCAGCATGGGGGCAGGCGAGGCCGGTGGAGGCAGGCGAGGTCAATGGGGGCGGCCAGCCACCGCCCTCATGCCCGAGTCCACCAGCATCGAAGACTAAGCAAGCCACTGGGCCAAATCTCTAGTCAACATCACATTGACCAGTGCTGCAGCATCATCCGAAAGAAAGCATGAAAGTGTATCTGCGCGAAAGGAAAGATCCAGCGAAAGCCGGTGGACAGCCTGAAAGTTTGCCATACTTTCAAAGTTGGCTCCCATCTGAGTCCTGACACCTTCTGGATTTGCTTTCGTGCCGGTGAAAGCCTGAAAGCGCATGAAAGCGACTCGTATGGTTTCGCGATGGCGCAGAGGAAAACAACGAAAGTGATTTGACAGAACTGGATGTTGAGGAAGGAGAGGGTCTCGAGGAGTACCGGGATGTGGGCGAGGAGGAGGATAAAGACGACAATCTAGAGGAAGAAGGCATCGAGGAAGAAGAGCTGGTTTCAAGTCAGGATATGGAGCATAGTGTAATTGTAGTTGCACCACGACGTTGAGTGTAATTAGCATTTTATATGTATCCTCCGCGAATGAACCAGTCCAGTCACGGAGGTGGGGTGCAGGGGTACACTCCGCGAATGAACCAGTCCAGTCACTGAGGGTGGGACTCCGTGAATGAACCGGTCTCTCCGCGGAGGGACATCCTCCGTGACTGGACTAGAACACTAAGCATGGAAACAAACTGATGAAACAAACGCTACTGTGCTTCGATTCAAGCGGCACAATGCACAGATGATCCCCGTGAATGATGAGCGAATTGGGAGCATGCAATTGGAGATTAATGAATTGTCTACGTAACTCTAACCGCATATCAGACTGAGCCGTTGTCTAAACGAGTTAGTGTTACCCTAAGCAAACGAGACCATGGGGGTACTATTCAAGTGTATGATATTGCAAAAAGGTAGCAACTGCTTTTCAAAACATGCAGAATAATTGATAGACGAATGACAGCTTATATTTATGCTTGCCTTTGGATGATGGTGGATTGGCATTGAAAGTTATTGATGGTCGCAGTTGATTGATAGGATAACAGATGATGGGAATTCAAACCGTGGAAGTTGAAATATACCACTATCCTATGCACAATTTATCGAACGGTTGCTCTGCTCTGGCTCCGATCGATTCATTCTAGTGCAAACAGTTATCAAACCACATCCAAATATACCATCTACCAGAGACTCACTGTCTGCAAGAATATAAGCCACCTCGCACTGAACTAAGAAATCTCGGGATTTTTTCAAAATTGCAATTAACTTATTAATAATATAATAGAGAGAATATCAGAGACTGCAGTATGATAGGTAACTGCAAGGCCTACATATTCATCCAAAAATCAAGTCAGACAGATCAATTTTGAGTGTTGCATAAACCTGACCGAGCTGAGCTTTAGCTGAGCTGATGTCAGGGCACACAGCCGGTAGGACATAAGGCACCCAATTACCTTGTATATATCGCGAGTTTTTCTCCTGCACTTTAGTCTCTGTATCTTAAGTCTATTCACACGGTTCTCCCCATGCATATTTCAACAGGTTATGAGCCCCGTGGTCGCCTTTCTCTCTTCATTAAACTCGGCTCTATTGTTACACAGAAATCTTACCGTATCATCCAAACCCTAACCCTTCGCTTGTTCGCAGCCACTGTCGCCGCCACCACTCCACATGCATCAGCCGCTCTCCACCATCTCGTACCGAAGCTTACTGGCACCAACTATGCAACATGTGCAACGAAGATGGAGATGGTCCTTATCGAAGATGACCTTTGGCCAATTATTTGTGAAGAACAACTACGACCAGCAATCACCCAATCCGAAAGTGCCAGTACTGGCCGCAGTCGAACACGCACTGGTACCACAGGTCCAGCAAATGATACAGAAGCTGCCACTGTCCTAAAGTGGGATGCTGATGCACGCAAGGCAACCGCCAATATATTGCTCTGTTTAGACGCATGAGCAGAACGACGAGTAAACAACATTCGCAACCCGGTTGACCTCAGGAAGAAGCTGCAGCCAATCTACGAACAAAAAGGATGCGCTTCTCGTTTTGATCTTTGAAAGAAGTTTTTTGCATTACGGGTTGCTGACTTTTTGAAATTGGCATCCAATGAAGATAATGCAATGACCCTCTAGCTTGATCCTCATCGATCTCTATGCCAACAGTTACGAACTGCTGGAGCAGCAATTGATAAAGAAACTGAAGCCTCAGTCCTACTTAGTGGCCTTGCAGATACATACGAAACCTTTGTGGCAGCGACTACTCAATCCTTCCGGCAGAATGCTGATGGTGATGAAATCGATGTGGAACACCTTGTTAACCAGCTGTGGGATGAAGATCAGCGCCGAAAAGGTGAAAACGAACCGAATGAACTTTGTAATCCCAGTATTGGATCAGCTCTCTACTCAATCCGCAAGCATTTGCGCCCTCAGTCTGATAAACCCTCTCTTGAGTGCAATCACTGTGCAAGGCCTGATCACAAACAGGATGATTGCTGGATGCTTTACCCAGAAAGGAAGCACGAACTGCATAGAGATTTCAAGCGCCAGAATTGTGATGCCTACTTGGCTGTTTCTGGTGATGACATGTGTCAGAGTTGTGGAGTTGGACTTACTCTTTGAGTTATACTATTTGCCTGTCTGGTTTCGACAGAGTTCACCTGTCTGTGGTTGCGCGGGGTGCAATTCTTTCTATCTTTCCCTGTCTGTGATTTCGTGGGGCTCACCTAGCTGTGGTTTCGCGGGGCACTATTGTTTCTATCTTTCCCTGTCTGTGGTTTTGCAGGGCTCACCTGGCTGTGGTTTCGCTGGGCCCTATTCTTTCTATCTTTGCCTGCCTGTGGTTTCGCAGGGCTTCCTCTCTGTGGTTTGGTGGGGCTTGCCTGACTGTGGTTCTGCGGGGCACTTTGTTTAAATTTCTTTGTTTATGGAGTGTCTGCCATGAGCGGCAGTTATATCTTTGTTGAGTACTACTATCTTTTGTTTCCGGAGATGGTTCAGGTTTGGGGGGAGTTTCCTGAAACACGGCTATTGGCCGGCTATATGGGTCATTCATCCATTACATTCTCATTTGGCTTTCTTAGTTTTGATGTTCTTGCTGCTTTTGGATTGATTAGATGGAGCGCAGCAAGAGGGGGAAGTGTTGCATAAACCTGACCGAGCTGAGCTTCAGCTGAGCTGATGTCAGGGTACCCAGCCGGTAGGCCTTAAGACACTCAAATACCTTGTATATATCACGAGTTTTTCTCCTGCTCTTCAGTGACTGTATCTTAAGTCGATTCACACGGTTCCCTCCATATATATTTCAACATTGGGTGTTGCATGTGACTGTCAGCGTCGTCTGAAGTCACAGCATCGTTTGAAGTCTTGTATGAGAATGTAGACTTCAGACCGTATGAGGATATGCATCAGGGCCAGGGTTATGAGTCACATATTACGCAGTGCATATGCGTACGCATGTGGTAGATTGTACATATACAGTCTTTGTGTCTTTTCTGGATAAATCAATAAGTTTACTTTTCAACAGGTTATGAGCCCGGCTAGCGCTACTATCTAAAAACCTCACGATCTCAATTACCATCTCCAATAGAGCTACAAAACCCTATACCTTGTCGCAATAGCAACAGCCGCATAAATAACACAAAAACTCAACACCAATCTCCACAATCTCACGATGACTTCCTCCGAACTTACCTTCATAACAACCAAGTTGGGCAATATCCCTAATCTCACTCACGCAAACTACAAAGAATAAAGCGAAGACATGATACCTGTCCTGACAGCCATGAGAGCATATTCAATCATCACCGGAAATGATCCTGAGCCGCAGCCCCTCAATCTCGACAACAAGGACAACTATGATGATTGGAAGGCTATGGAAGCCGAGACGACATCTACACTCAGACCGTCGTGTTCCCCCGAAGTATGGCGCATTGTCAAAGGTATTAGAAATTATCACGAGATGTGGAATGTACTAGAAAGCAGCCTGGTCACCGCCGGATTATATATCGGCAGAGAAGACATGCTTCCCCAGTTCCGTGGTTGGCGACCTAAGGAGAATGAACCAGTTAAAACAGACTTCACCAAGCTCAGTAACTATCACATACAACTAGATCATACAGACGACGCAATTACCGATCCAGATTTCCGCACACAATTATTCACAGCAGTGCCATCTCAGTATGTGATGGTTTTGATGGTCCTAAGCATACAAGGCCTTTACCTACACCCGACAAAGCCATGCATGATCTCCTAAAGGAAGAGACTACAGCCAGCCTCACCAAAGAACTTGGAGATGCATCTAGGTGGTCCGCCCTTTTCTCTCAACATGGCAGTAACCGTGGCAGTGGGGGTAGTGTTTGTTATGGTCGCAGCGGACGCGGCGGACAGTGTGGGCATAGTGGACACAATGGAACCAGTGGAACCAGAGACAGGCACAAAAGTCAGTGCAGCTGTTGCAAAATTGCCAGCCATACTACAGATGCATGCAGAACGCAAAAACGCGCTCAGGAGGAAGGAAACAACGATGAGCGCATTTGATTCCTGTGTGGGCTCCCAGCACACGTCAAAGTCGATTTGCATCTCCTACAAACATATAACGGAGTGGTGGAATGTGAAGAAACGCAATGCTACAGTAGCTCTCGAGATGACCGGACACTGTGACCCCATTTGACACTCATCTTGTGCTCACGCCGCGACTGGTAGCACGACTGCGGCTCCGATCTCGGTCATTGATTCTGGAGTGTTGCACCACCTGTGCAATGATTGCAACAGGTTCTCAACGTTCAAAACGCTCTCACTTCCTATAGTAATCGAACTCAGAGACAACAACAAAGCCACCGCTATGCATTATGACTTCGTCAACATACAGGGCTATCAAGTGGAATCCCTATATACTCCTACATTTCGTCTTTCCCTTCTATTGATCAATCAATTGGATTTGGGCGGGCATACAACTATATTTTCGGATGGAAAATGGTCCCTCACTTCGCCATCTTCCTGCACTCACGCTGGAACAACAATCAATGGCATATATCTCATAGTCCCCGCACAGGCACTCCTTTCATCGACGACCGAAAATCAGACAAAGAGAAAGATAGACCACTGACTTTCAAGAGATGTAATCAGAGACCCTACGAACAGACCTGTAATCGAGTTTTCAGAGACACTTACAATCAGATCTACAAATCCACCTACTTCCTCTGTGCTAAAGTCACCACTATTTCCCCGACGACTAGTCCATATGAAGCCTACTGCAATGAAAACTCCAATTGGCGGATATTCAAATGACGATTCATTGTACACAGTCTGCATTTAAGCAAAGCACAAGCAAAGGTTCATGAGAGTGCCTGTCAAGCGCATTACAAAGACTGTTTTGCTTGTACATTCGGATGTGTACGGTCCCTTCCCTAAACCAACCTTCGGAGATAGTCAATTGGAAATACTATTCGTCGACAACGACACAAGATACACATCCCTATGGCTGCTTCCCAATAACACAGCCCAAACCTTCACCTGTGCCGACCAGTCATTTCAGGCCCGAGTAGACTCAATGGGATATGGGATCAAGACATTCTGGTGCAATCATGGACCGGGAGAATACGACAATAAAACCTTCTGTTATGTCCTCAGGGCCAGCAGTACTACATACGAGCCATGCCCGGCATGCACCTGACATGAGGACGGTGCTGCCGAATGAATGATCCGCACAATCACTGAAAAGGCTTGGGCGATGATGAATGACTCTCCGGCGCCCATTCAGTTCTGGGGAGAAGCAGGGAATACTGCAGTCTATCTCCATCAAGGATTACTGAATGAAGGCCGGAAAAGGAATGACCGCGATGGCTATAAAGTAGCAGACGAAACGCCATACGAGATACTGAATGAATTTTGCAAACCGACGCATGATGCTGTTGGCAACAAAATATCGGATCAAACCTCTCTCCACAATCTATGTTGATACCGTTGCTACGCCGGTATACTCATGGGCGAAGTTCAATGCCGCCAGGGCAAGTTCGGCCCATGGTGAAAGCCCTGCATGATGGTAGGTTACACACACAATTGAAAGACATTGTGGAGGACATGGGATCCCGAAGGGCAGAGGGAGAAAGCCCAATCAGAAGTCGTTGTCGTGGAAGAAAGGAATGCACACATGTCTTGTCGGCATCGAAGTAATGAGATTGACATACTTGGAACACCAACAGATGAGGAATATGTTTACAAAACAGATTGCGGAAATGAGCATGTCCGAGGGCAAATACACAATTCACACAGATGGGTGCGAGATGCACATCTCGCCTGCATGAAGCTCCTGAAGTGGAACCAGAATACGCCCACAGCTGGCGCGTCCGCCGAGAGAATCACACTGCCCAGCGTTTGGCAGCAGGTGCAGCAAACATTGCCCACAGAAGGCACCTCCGCATGAAGCATTAGACTGCCTGGCACTTGGCAGTAGCAATGAAGAAATCATGTGAAGTACAGCCAGCTCCAGCTCCACAGTTAGGGAGTCATATCATAAGAAGTCAAGGTAAACACTGCAGAAGCACTCAGGGCATCCGCAGCCACGTGCGATCCATACACCTGCACGGAAGCTATGCAAAGCGCTCAACGAGATCACTGGAAAAGAACCATGAAGGAAGAGAGCACATCGATTCTGCTCAATAACATCGTTTCCACTCTCATCTCCCTGGAAGCATGGTAACTGTAAGTTAACCCGATTTGCTTTAAGTGGGTTTATAAGACTAAACACAATCCTGACGGGTCAACAGGATACAAAGAAGGCCTAGTCATACAATGATACGAGCAGACAGACTTCGTGGAGGAGTATGTCCCCGTTGGGAAGCTCACTACATTCCGGGATCACATCTCTCAAATTCGGAAATATGCAACCGGCTGGAATATGGACCATGTCAGTGTCGTTGCTGCCTTCCTACATCCGAAAATCGACAATGACGATATCTACATGACTCTACCTGAAGGATGGCAACCTGGCTCCAACGTGCCAAACATTATCGTCAGACTCAAGAACGCGCTTTAAGGGTTTAAACAAGCTCCACAGCTATGGCATGACGATATCAATGCTTTGTACTCTCTCCTGGGTTGATACAGTCCACAGCCGATCCTAACCTCTATCTCCCAAGAGACGTTACTCTGACACTTCTGTATGTCAACGATATCTCAATGTCATATCCAGAGGCTGCTACCAAAGCCGCGATTGAAGTCAAAGTACAATTCTTAAAGAAGTACAAAATCACAAACCTCGGCGCGGCAAGCGAATTCCTCATCATCAAAATCTCCCGCGATGATACCGGAATAAGTCTCAGTCACAGAGTGAATATTGCCACAATTCTCAGACGATTCGGCATGAAGCATGTTCATGGTGCCTCAACGCCTCTGGACCCCAACATAAAGTTGGACATCACCAAGACTTGGGGGGAGAAAGTACTGGAACCATAAGATATCACAGACTATCAAGCAGTCGTGGGATTACTGAGGAACGCAGCACATGCAACTCAGCCAGATATCTCGTATGCAGTTACTTCTCTTGCTCATTAGATTTCGTGGCCATTCACCTGCCATATGACCGCTTCCAAAAGAGTTCTTCAGTATCCCAAATCTACAGCCGATTTTGGACAACATTTCAACCACTATGGCATTGTCATTGTCATTGGTGTGGCATTGGCATCAGCATCAGCATCGGCATCGATAATACACTTGTAGAATACTAATATTCTGATTGGGCCAATGACAGCATGCATCGCACATCTCAGCAAGGCCATCAGTTTCTCCCCAACAATGGTTGAACAGTCTGGTGGCAGTCTCGGAAGCAATGCCTCATCGCTATGTCAACTGTCGAGGGTGAATCGATCGCCTGTTCAGAGGCCTCCAGACGAGCGAAATGATCACTCCAATTACAGAACGACATTAACGGGAAAGATATACCACCGCTGCGAATCTACTGCAACAAATTGGGAGCTGTCGCGCCCATCACCACGTGAATCATAAATGCTCGCACCAAGCCCATCGACGTTTGTTACCATACCAGTCGAGATCTGCACAATTGCTGAATAGTCAACTACCACTACGTACACAAGGATGAAAATGTGGGAGATATATTCAGAAAGGCGTATACTAAGTATCAGCTTACAAAGTTTACAAAAGCAATGAGTCAATGCTAGTGGAAGTCAATTTAAGATTTGATTTGAGGTGTTCTTGTGGGAAAAGAGATTTTCATTGTTGATATGGATGGCCATTGGCAGGCTACAGTAGTACTCTTTCCCTGCTCATGCAGGGTTTCAAGGAGGCTACTATGGGAATCCCAATTATGGTTTGTTGCTCCAAGGAGCGTAGCAAGAGGGGAGTGTGTTGCATGTGAGTCTCAGCATCGTCTGAAGTCTCAGCATAGTCTGAAGTCTTGTATGAGAATGTAGACATGGGACTGTATGAGGATATGCATCAGGACAAGAGTTATGCGTTTCATATCAGGCAGTGCATACACGTATGCATATGGTATATTGTACATATATCATCTTTGTGTCTCTTCTAGATAGATCATTAAGTTCACTTTTCAACATTGAGCAAGTTGAAAATGTGAGTGAGACTTCATGAAGCTGGCGGATTTCTTAACTGTCCTTGTTTGTTTTAATCATACTGTATTGACTCAACTTAGAGTATGACAGCCCCATACTCCCATCCGCCTCTGGGCTAGCTGGCAAGATGGTGGAGCTCTGCTCCTGCTACCCGTAGTGCAGCAGGAAAAGTGATCTTATGCGACGCGTAACTCTTAAAGAAGCTGTCAGTGGGCCGGTAATCCATAGCATATTTGACGTGTGGCACTATGAAGTTGAATGGACTTGCGCGCAGATGCGGACAGTATTATATCAAATGTACATGATGACTAAAAATTAGGCTAGAGTCTATGAGACGCAGGAGAGCTAGAGGCCTGATGCCTGGGGCCATGTGTTTTTGATATGTAATGCTATGGAACGTGGGGGAGCCGAAGGAATGATGCCAGTGGTGAAGTATTTTCGAAATATCAAGCTATGGATCGCGAGAGAGCCAGGACTGATTCCTCTGGTCAAGTATTTTCTACCTATCAAGCTATGGATCGCACGAGAGTCAGGACTGATGCCTCTGCTCAAGTATTGTCTACATATCGAGCTATGGATCATGGGTGAGTCCAAGGCCGGTTACCTCTGGCAGGATTTATACCGATCGAGCACTGACATGGGGGAGGGTCGGAGCAATTGGAGACCTTACGCTGTGTGGAGACCGTACCTTCTCTGACTCTTTATCGTCGTCCTCTTCCTCGACCTCCTCATCATCCTCTTCTTCGTCTTCTTCGTCCACCTGAACACTAGCAAATCGGTTCCCGCTGTATTGCTCTGGCCTAGCAGCGTCAATGTCAATCTGCATGTCGCCTTCAGCTTCTGGTGGTTTCGGCCAGAAACGATTGATCATGACTAGGTCGATAGTATTATTGACATAGTAGTATCTGGTATGAGCGATGCGGATCAGGTTAGCTGTCGCCTATCCGGACTTGATATTAACAATGACCTGGTCAGCTTGGTTCTGACAGAAAACTTTGTCGGAGACTCTACGCCGCCCATTGGAAGGCAAACAAATGTGTTGGATTTGAAGCTTGAGTTCCCGCAAAAGAACAACGCATCTCTTCCGTAGGCCATCCTGTAGCCGTAGAATCCTCACACGCTGTGCCAGTCGTAAGTCACCTACATCACCTTTTGGCGGCTTGTCTACCAGCAACCACACAATGTCGTTCCGAGCATCAGCATTGCCAAACAATTGGTCGTCCGTGCAGCGTAACATATGGGCAGTGGAATTACATTCGCAGAAGGACTGGAAGTTAGCCACAGGAACATCGTGCAGGTTGAATTTGGTGGCACGCATTCCACAGATCCTCCTGCTATCAGCGCTGGGTATATTAAGGTCGTATCTACAGTATCGATATATGTATTCTACAAGCGGAAATTGCTACATTCGATGACGGTCGTTCTTGACAAAGAAGCGCTTTCGTCTGGGGGATCGCAATCCATGGACTTGGATATTTCCCTCATCCTCGCGGAAGCTGATGGGTAAATTCACCCGTATTGGCACTTGCTCACAGTAGAATTTGTTGACAACTGTTTTATTCTTTGGTTGATATAACTGAAGCGCCTCCTGGATTTCGGGGGTCTAGTGCCCTACCTTAGCCTGCTGCCGGTGATGTAGGCACCACATCCAGAGAACAGGCATGGCCGAGTAGTGGTTCAAAATCTCCCATTCGTACTGAAAGTTGCCATTTGAGCGGCAATTAGGGCCCATTACCATCTTTGGATAGTTCATTTCCTGCATTTCGGTGATTTCTTTGACTACCTGTCCAGAGCGCTGAACTGATTGTGCATAATGTAGCATGAAGTGAATATTGACGAAGTTGAAGCTAGTACGTTCGTGTACTATTGATTGGTAGACATCCTGTAGGCACTCTTTGTCCTGTGCCTTTCAGTGTTCCTTTTGGGCGCAGGAAAGAGCTTCTCCGCGTTCGGCCCTTTCTTCATCCCCAGTGACATTTTCGGCCTTGAGTTGCATCTTTAGGTCGTTCATGCGTGCATGGGCGATGCTGTCTGAGGCATTTGACGCCCGGTAGGTTGATAAATCATGCTTAGTTGCATGGATTTCTTTTAAATTGTCCGCCAGATAGTTGATAGTTTCGGTTGCATGGGTTTGTTATTGTACCACAATAATACAGTACCCCAATGACCAAAAGCAGATCAATGCTCTATCGAAGACCGCTCGGGGACGGGGCAGTGGGTCGTGCAATGCTGCTGACAATGCCGAGTAAATGATTCAACCGAACGTTCTCATTTCCTTACCGCTCCACTGCGAAATTTGCTGGTAGTCTTTCCCACAGTGATAGACATTAGGCTATGGAGGAATGCCGGTGCAGATCTCATCAAATACCGCGGCTTTCCCGTGGCGTTGTAGGAAGCCTTCGATGCAGGTCAAAAGGTGATCAAACCTTGTGATGTATATGTTATGGAGGATATCAGGCCGGTGGAGGTCATAGGATTCGACAACCGGAAGATCCCAAAAGATACCCGAGACCGGTTTCACAATGACGGCCTTGAACCAATCCTCGCTGATCTGTATACCCTTCCGGTTGCTAGCAGTTTTGGCATTCTGGTACTCCCGATATGTGTGCTGGAAGACCTTTGACTTTCACTCGTGGGATTCCAAGTCTGGTGGAAGAATATGCCACCCCAGTTCGTCCTTCGCAGTTTGACAGTTAGGGCAAGCATTGTACTTGAAGGCCATAAGGTTGGCATGCTCCATGTGATCCGCTAGACATGACACAAGAATTGGCCAGCAACGGCTCATTTTGATGTCGGAACCAGGCCACAAAGCCCCGAAATTGATATCTCCTCCCTTGGGAAATTGTGTGACCGGCTCCAGCACTATCTTTGTGATATCACACAGCACCTTCTGGTTTCTATCCCTCTGGGCGCGGTCATCGAATGCGGAATTCTGTTGGAATTTGCGCGGCACCGTGAGGATGGCAGGCACATGTTGCGCTAGGTAGCAGTATTTGTTCCGTATAGAGGGATGGATATTTCCAATGGTCATGCAGATCGGACAGGCTTACGTGTTGCTGGAGAATTCCGTGAGCTGCATCTTGTCTGATCCACAGATCAGTGAAAGAATGGTTCCCCCCGGAGGAAGTCTATACTGCGTCTCCCACCACCAGTCTACCAAATGCATCTCGGAATACACCCGATCACCCTCCGCGCCTATGGTCCATGGTGTTCCATGGACCATCTCGTTCTTATATGGGCGTTGGCAAAGGAGGTACAGCACACATTCCACCGGGTCTCGAAAATAGAAAAACCTCTGCTTGTTTGAAGTGGAGATGGAGGCTTCTCTCCATTTCGGCAGCTGGTTATCGCTTGCGTAGATTTGATTATACATTGTCCATCCGAAGGTGGAGGACCAGTGGGCGGGAATCTTGCATCCACCTTTGTTGAACTGGTGATCAATTTGTGATTTGGGATAGTGGGCTTCGACGAATCTGAAGGCCTGTTTGAAGTCTTCGGTGCAATAAAAGGGTTGCCAAGGGTTATTAATGAGCCCTCGGAACTCATTGTAATCGGGATTGTCACCGAAGGTGCTCACATCTGTGGGATATACTTCTATTTCCGCATCTTTATGGTACATCGGAGTTTCCCCCGGGTCAGCCTCCTCAGTATTGGATTCCTGGGCCGGAGAATGAGATTGCTGGACGCATTGGTAGAAACCATCGTCTTCGGAGTCGGTTTCCTCTGGAATTTCGTCGTGTGAAGGGGCCGGCATACTGCCATCGGGATCGTGGGTTCCTCTAGGACACTGCCGATGGCGTGAGTACAGCGATGAATGCGGCGGGTAGCTAGGTTGATGGTTGGCCGGTGGCGGCGGCTGCACCTGATGGCTGATTCGCAGATGGCATGTACAAGTTCACCGCCGGACAAACATCGTCATACAGTCAGGATATTGGCAATCCGGTGGGTCTAGGGCGCTTGTCCGTGGTCTGCGTGCTGGTAGCATGGCTCGAGGTCTGGCAAATGGTTAGAGGGTGATTGCAGTCTGTTGGATGAATTCACTTACCAAGTTACCTGTTCTTGCACACAAAAAGCCGAGGAATGGGTGAATGGCGGTACGTTTGATGAAGTGGTTGTAGAAAGAGTGTTTGAGATTTGTCAGTAGGTCAGAGAGTGCGTTGATTCATGGAATGCTTGAACAAAGAAGACCCAGCTTGTCGATCATTTTATCCTTTATTTATATAATGTTTGACGATGCAAATAAAGTTTGATGATGCATATAAACTTTGATGATGTATGTAATGTTTGACAATGAATTTAATGTTTGACGATAGACTTGAGCCCGGTGGATGAGATAGCTCTAGGGGGTCGAGAATGCTGACGGCTTAGCTTGGTTAGCTACAGGAACCAGCTGTAAAACTGGGTGTGGGTTCACGTGTGCAGCAGACTGACGTCAGAGAGTTCTCAACCTTCTACTTGTCCAAAGGATGTTGACGACCATCAACTATAGCGAGTCTCAAGGATCACCAAAGGCCTGCTCTGATTTACCAAACGCGCTGATATCGATGAATTGGCTCTTCCTATCGACATATCCTTCAGAGATGCCAGTTCCGGTGGGTTTCATTGGTTCACAGGCGATATACAATTGCGATGCCGATGGAGGTTTGGAACCTCATAAGAAATTCGCTTAGATGGAGTTTACTATCCATATGCCCACAGTCGCAGCTGATATGTAGTATATATAGACACTATCTCTTGCCGTGGCACCCGTTTCCTCAACCTTGTATACACGTCACACGCACCTCTCTCGCACCCCCGACGACTGACGTTCCAACGGCACTGATTCTACCACTTCCAGACCTATTTAACATCCAAACCTCCAAATTCTGACCCTAAAGCTACCAATCTCACCCTGTCTAAGTGATCATACTCGCCACCCAATTATAGTTACAACCAGACCAGGGGTTCCCAAGGCAGCTTACTTTGATACAGCCTATATACCGCGGCGTCACTGAGCGATAAACCCAAGGAACGGAACCCCAAGCTCCCTGGAGGTCATCGGTGGTAGCAGGACCAAAAGAATAATAACACTGTCAGGCCTGCAAAGGGCACCCGGGGTTGGCCAAGGTCAAATCTGGTGGCTCGATCTATGTCCAAATGCCAAAAGTGATCAGGGTAATTACCATCTCCAATGATAGCGATAGCGATGAGGAGCAGGAGCAGGAGGTGGAGTCAAAGCAGCAGCTGAGGGACAAACAGCCGCAGGTTGATACAAAAACAGACGAGCATGACGAGGATCAGGAGGATGATTATATACCCTATATCAGCCGGGAGACAGTGCATGGTTACCTAGTACGTATTATTGGGCATCTGGAGGAATATAGTTGACCACCATATAGGGATACTGGTCTCTCGGAAGAGGTGATCTGTATACCATGCTGCCGGCTACGGCAGAAGCCATCCTTGGAGTTGACGAATGATTGTTGAAGACCTGCTGACAGTTTATTCAAGAAATCTGGTACAACACCAGGTCACTCTCAATCGTCACCGCCGCCGAGGGGATTCAACGGTTCGACGAAGAAGTGAAGGAGGCCCTGAATATGTTCTCACAACATAGCCCTCCGCATGATGCGGTAGACACATCAGCAACAACCCTAGTGTCTGTCTGAAACACCCGGGTGTTCCAGACGGCTCTGACAGAACCCTCTGACGGAGATCTACACACGACCCGTCACCCAGGAGATGGGTCGCGTTGCATACTCACCTCCATTACTATGCGCCCGGTATACGCACCATCAGAACGACATGAGTGTTACACTCTTCTCAGGGGCTGCAGTCATCCTGTAGCCGTTCACACAACGCCAGGCAATGTTTATGCCTTTCTTCAGCCGATAGCCACATTTTACCTGTCCACTATTGCTATAATATATCGGATGCCGCACTTGCCCCATATATGTTTAGCTTTCAGATTGATTCATATATTGAAATAGAGTCTTCGCTTGGGATACCTCGCTTGCCGTTGCATGTGCTTCGCCATTATCATATTTTACAGGTCTGAAATATACAGTCCAATCTTCACACTGTCTAGTACTATGCCCTCAGTCCTCCACATTCTGCATTGATCCATCATTGGCTTGCGATGCTTCTTCCTCCTCATCAGAATCCGCATCGTCGCCATCCTCGCCCTCATACCCGTGGACATCAGTGGGTCCCAGGTCAGTCCTCCACATTCTGCGTTGATCGATCATCGACTTGCGATGCTTTATCCTCGTCATCCGCATCCGCATCCGCATCGTCGCCACCCTCGCCCTCATACCTGTCGACATCACTGGGACCCTGGTCAGTCCTCCACATTCTGCGGTGATCCATCATCGACCTGCGATGCTTCTTCCTCCTCACCCACATCCGCATCCGCATCGTCGCAATCCTCGTCCTCATACCTGTCGACATCACTGGTTCCCAGGGCAAACCTGTCGAGTTCCGTCGCCGGCCGTCGTCGCCGGCTGGCGGTAGGGATGGCATCGCGATTGACGCTTTCATCACCTTCATCTTCGTCATCCTCGCTGCCCCCTGGCATCCCGAAATGAAGTTCGTCATCCGTGCAATTTTTGTCTATCAGGATGATTGGGTCAGTGCTTGCAATCTCAAGCTCCTCAAGCTCCACTTCGGAGGCCAGATAATTAAGAAGCAGAGCATTGTCAACACGCGCTGCTTCCATGCTGATCACCACGGCAGGCGTTGGGTTCTCCGCCTGTTGGATCTGATTCTTCTTTGTAGCAAGAGTGTTGTTATAGACCCTCTGTTGAGAGCTCTCCGGTAGTGTGTTCCAGGTATTCATCAAGAATGTATACGTGTCTGCAACGCCAGGCAACGTTAAGAACTTGCGACCTGTTACAGCGCAGCAGGATGCAATCTCACCACCGTCATTATTGTGGTTGAAGTAGTTCGAGCAATCAGGTCTGTCCGCTTTCATCTTTGACTTGGAAGCTTCCGGATGAAAACCTTTTTACTTTTGCCACTACCGGAGAGCATGGCGCAACGCGGTGCTTGTAAACATGATGAGTGGCGAGTGTATATGACCGTCCTTGTCATTAATCATGGATTTATAAAATCCATCAGAATACTTACCGCGGATATTTTCCCAATGATAAAATTTGATGGAGATAAACTGCGGGATTGCCGCCGCCAGGAAGTATAGTGGACGCTAGCCATTCGTCATCAGCTTTCGACTCTCTCTGCGTTGGATTTGGACAGCGTACACCACCTTCCACACGCTCTGCTACAGGAAATGGATACTTATTGTCTGGCAGAAGGGAATCAATGAATTGCAAACGCTCTGCGGCGGATTCAAAGCGGTGGACATCATAAAGGTCTGCAATGTTGCCCCTGACTGATTCAATGAAATGGGATTTAACATTATCGACTTGTGCGCGAACCTGGTACCTGTTTGAGCGTGTGATATCCGCTGTGGGCCGTTGATTCAGCATACCTCTTTCAAGATCTCCTTTGTGCGTGCCTCGAATGCTATGGACCAAATGTTGTTTTGCTGCATAGCGGTGTTCCAGTACGTCTCTATTATCTGCCAGTGTGGGGC
>Ga0307515_10004626_pt1 | contig 28270 bp, 37 predicted proteins | sample 17_EM_MG_FD_194513 | JGI IMG/M metagenome (GOLD analysis project Ga0307515, IMG submission 194513) | Populus trichocarpa ectomycorrhiza microbial communities from riparian zone in the Pacific Northwest, United States - 17_EM | ecosystem: Host-associated > Plants > Roots > Unclassified | place... | reverse complement strand
CCCTACGTTGTTATTTGATGGGAAGTCGTCAACCTACTAAGCTTACACAGCGAATCCGGAGTTCAAGAGGCGGCGGTGCAACCGGGCTTGTGTCCACTGCGCCTTTAAAGGTGGGTAACGGATGCGTACACAAGAAATGCGGGCGATAGGCGGGCATTTGAGGTGCTCGAGCAATGTGCGGTGAGGGAGCCATGGGAAAACCGACAAGGGTCGGCATTCGCCGATTCGCTCCGGTGCTTTGCCCTGTTCACCCATGTGCAAATGTCGGAAAAAACCTGAGCCAATTATAATGCACTTAAATCCACTTTGGGCGAATTTTTGGCGCCGTCAATCATAATCGATTTTTATCAAAGACCATGACTGAAATCTGAATTTTAGTTCAATTATAATCCCGCCAAGCAGTAGGGTTGTTTGATTGTAATCTCATTTTCCTGGAGTCAATTTGATTTCAAACGAGTTTAAAGTTGGATTTTGATCGCGGTTCAGTCAACTTCAATCCGAACGCCGTCTCAAAAATCAGGATTTCAAACCAATCATAAGGAGATCCAAAACGTATATTCTTCGGGGTGGCGTGGTTAAAAACAGGGGCAAGTAAAGTGTAATCTGGTCTGATGAACCGTCTAATTTCCCTTTGTACCACTTCTCGTAGTCCTCCCCCCTGTGGGGTTCTTTGGCTTCGGTTTGGGGCGTCGCCGGGAACGGGCATCTTGCAGATCAGGCAATTCGGTGTCCTCATGGCTGGTTGCAAGGTGGGACAACAAAGGGGGGCCTTCAGGAGAGGGAGTGGGCGCTGCGGGGGAACTGGTATGGGGGACAATGCGCAGTCTTGAGGTACTGGAGATGGTGGAGACCGGCGAGTTGCTATCCGGTTGCACGGCGTTGGAGGTGATGGGGACCGGCGGGTTGCTATCCGTTTGCACGGCGTTGGAGGTGATGGGGACTGGCGAGTCGCTATCTGGTTGCACAGTGTTGGGAGGGCTGGTGGGTGGGGATGGTTCGTCCTCAGGGCCTAGCATCAAACAATCAGAAGTCACCAAGTGGTGATGTAACGTGTCATACCTTGCACGTTGAAAAGGGCTTGAGCAACGAGGTCCTCTTCGTCCACATGCGGGATTGGTGCTGATACGCGGTCACCAGTGCCTTCACTATTAATTTGAAGGACGTCGGCATTGATTTTGTTGACGAGTGACTTGATCGCATCCGCTTCGGAGTATTTTATGAGAAACGCCTTGTATCTTTCGAAGTCTTCACGATACTTGATGGATGTCTTGCCGCCTTCCTCGGTGAATAGTGGATCTGGAGAGAGAAGGAAACGTGCCTATGGCCAAGCAATTAGCCATGAATGAGGATTGAGCGGTGGAAATTACGAACGATTATTGCGGCTGCAGAGATGGCACCAGGAGTGATGCTTTTTAGCTCCAGCCGCGTAGCAAGGGGGCGTGGGCCAGAACGTCGTGCCCGGCCAGTCTTCCCCACCGATGTTGGCCCAAGGAAAATGGCTCGAAGGATCTTTTGGAAAATCACTGAGCGTAGTTGGGATGATAAATATATGGGCTTACATTCACGATCACTTGGCTTCCAAATAGAAGTTTCTTGGTGTCGTAGTCCTCGTACAGAATCCGGGGGTAGGTGGCGAATTTATCCTCTGGGGCGTTGGGGCTTTGGAGGAGCTCAGTGAACTGGGGAACTGTAGACCGGTCATATGAGGTTGTGAATTCAGAACCACTCAACCCGGTGATGTTGAAGATCACGATGGCGTGTTTGCGGACTGTGTCTATCATGTACCCGCGATTATCCCCCATGCCTTCGAGAAACTTGGGAATAGTAAGATGATAGGTTGTTGGGAATGAGACAAGAACAATACCACATACCGTTGATGAAAACAGAGGTGAGATATGGATGAGCTTATGGAACTCCTGGGGCACACAAGCATAGATCTCTGCCGTCACTTTGTCTTGTTTAGAGGCGGTGCCATCACGACGATCGATAGACCATGGACCACCATACTGCACAGTTGCAGGGTAAGGCCGTCCCAATGCATTTTCGTCGGCCCACAGTTCCGACAGAATAGAAAAACGCTTTCCAAGCTCTAAGAACGCAGCTCGGTGTTCAATGAGAGGGTCCACTGGTTGGTCGGTCGGTGCAGAGACAGTTCGGACACTGCTGAGTGTGCGGAGCTCAGCCCGAAGCTTTGAGGTCTCGAGCTGAAGGTTCTAGAATGGAGTAAATATGAGGAACCGAACAGTGTCTGCGGAATTTATACGCACTTTCACCATTAAAACCAGTTCAGACTGTGCTAGGTCATTGAGGTGGAGAGGAGTAGTTGCACCAAGTTCGTCTGGCTCGTCGATCAAAACCATGGCGATGGCGACAACACGGTCAGGCCCAGGGCTTTATATACAAGAGGCCGTGTTTCTTCCATTCACCTGAGTTCCGAGGAGCTGTCAGGCCAAGGTAAGCCAAGTGAATGTTACGCACATGCGTTGCACCACGAGGTAAGAGGTTCATGGTTCCACCTGCGCTCGTGGTGACAACTCCTGGAAAAGTTCTATGAGTCTCAATGGGCGTTCCGGAGATTTATGCCCCATAAGAACCTTACCTTCGCATAAGCGAACATGTGGCCTCTTCACGTTCAGTCCGGAACGGAACCAGACCAGGTGTTTGACACGTTAACCTGGGGTTTTGACGTCAAATATACCTGTGAAGGTATCGCTAGTTCAGGGGGGTGATTCTAGTAGGTGTGTGTCAGAACACGTGAAGCAGCATGGTGAGGTGCGAGTGAGAAAGTAGGTCATAGGGGAGATGGAGGCCGTTCAAGTTCAACCAAATTCTGGCCACGTGATCGTTACGCGTTTCCATTTGTCACAATCTTCCAATGACAACACCGATACGGCAATGGGGAAGGGAAATGTGGGGGCATTCCGGAGCAAGCCTTCACCCTTACACGTGTTCCTAAGGCAGAGGTGTCTGTGCTGCGGCAGGGATTTAGTAAAGTGATGACTCGTGGCTGAGAAGCACAGGATTTATTCACCATTAGTGCCACAATCGACGTAAGAAAAGGAACAGTGCGAACTGCTGGAGGACACATCCTGGACCCTGAGAAACTGCTATGGAGAGGTGGGGTTACCGGTAGGAATACTGGCACAGATACCTGATTGCGGAAAACCAAATTTGATCGGTATGATCTCAGAGTCGAGTAGGAAGAGTAAGACATAGAGCGTGTCCTCGAGCGAGAGCGTGGGGAGTGGGAACGAGAATGAGAGTAAGATCTGCGTGAGCGGCTAGAGCGCACAGAGCATGAAGGTGACCTCGTTCTGCGTCTTCCGTACCCGCCACGCTCATAGCTCGGCGCCCATCTGCGTGAGGGTCCAGCACCCCCTACAAGGTGGTAGAGAACGAGACCTGGAGTTATGACGATATCCACCACGCCCGCCTCCCCTCCCACCTCTTCCACTGACCTCGGACCTATCTCCACCCCTTCCACCATATCCGCCATATTTCGGAGGCTCGTAATTATCCTGCCTCCTGCTAAACCGGTGGTCCTTCCACGCGAAGATCCGTTGCGCTTCTTCCTCGATCTTGGTCGCATTGAGTCGGAGGATAGGCTGCGGGAACTAGGCGGGGTAACTAATCCCTGTCCGTTCGGTTTGGCAGACCCGTTCATGAACGGGTGGCTGTCCCGTTGTTGGATGACGGAGAGGCGGGATTCGATGCGGGTGAGGATGTCGTCCTTGATTGTTTTCGCCTTCGACTCCCACTCATCCCTAGCACGACGCAGGCGATCCTTCTCCACACTCCACTCCTCTTGAACAGACGACCACTTCCCCTCGACCCCCTTCTTCTGATCATTAATGATCTCTGTGAGAGACTCTCTCTCCTTCTCTCGCTCTTGCTCGGGGACGCGCACCGACTCGATCGCCTCATTAATGGCGAGCCGATGAGCTTCGTGTTGATCATCAACCTTCGTCTGTGTCGCCTGGACCAGTTGTTGAAGTTCGGTGACCTTGAGTTCGAGAAGTTGGATTGTGTTCTGAGCGGAGGCCTGTTGAGCCTGAAGGGATCGGGAGAGCTCGAGCGCAGACTCGAGTTGGCCGGAGAGGGTCTCGAGACGGTGTATGATGTCCTCTGGGATGTGGGACCTTGGCTTCGACCGGTGGTGATCGTCGTCGTCAAACTCTGCCAGAGAAGGTTCGGGGGTTCGTGGTCGACCGACCTCACGACTGGTCCGACGACGATCCTCGTGTTCCGCAGCGGCTTCTTCATCCTCTTCATCTACCCTCTCCAACTCATGGGGGACAACGGTGGCAACGCTGCGGGCGTCGTCATCGTCACTTGAAAACTCCTCGTTGTGACGTTGTTCTCTAGCCTGGGCTTCTCGTTTACGATCTTCCATAAATTCCTTGACCAATTCGATATCGTGCTTGAAGCCGTCATGTTCGGTGATGAGTGACTCGAGGAGGTGGAACTTTCCAGCATAGCTGGCGAGGGAGTTCTGGGTCTCCTGCAACTGTGACTGTAGCTCCCCAATCGCGGGAGGTGGGGCTGAGGACGTTGATGGTTCGGGGGCAGGTTGTGGTGGCATAACTGGGGGGAGAGTTTGAGGGTATGGGGGGAGACTGGTTGGCTAGAGATGTGCATTAGAGGCCATGAGATCACTGTGGCGAAACAGCATGACTGACCATTGCACCACCGAGAGTGTCGTGAATCTCGTTCATCGAGCCATTCAGGGAGTGGAGCTCAGCACCAGTCTCGCGACTTTTCTGAAGTTCACCTTGGAGACGGCTGAGGATGTGGTCGAAGGTAAGACCGCTCTTGCCGGGTGGACGCATGCTACCGCCCATGCCGCCCATACCGACGAGCCCCTGAGGTTGCATCGCAGGGCGACGTTGGCCTCCAGCGCCGGGTCCCTGACCGTTGAAGTTAAACGCGTTACTAGGACCGGCGGTAGAGGTCATGTTTTGGTGGTGGCTCGAGAGGGCGTAACCGGGCGGGTTCTGGGCGATTTGTTGTTGCTCCGCATGGGCCGCGGCTTGGGCTTCCTGTTCATTGAGGATGCAGAGAACACGGGCGGCGACCTTGTGGTGGATGATGGTCTTGTTGTCTTCGCCGACGATGTCAATGCCAAACTCCTGATTAATTGTAGACGCTTTGTGTAGCTGTGCATGACATCGGAAGCATGTGGAAACGACTTACGACGATGTCGTCGGACTTCAATTCGAACGGTTCGGATTCCAGGCCTTCACCGCTAAGCCTCTCGCCATTTATGAATGTACCGTTGGAACTTTTGACGTCCTTGATGTAAATCTGGAGAGCGGGATTATCCTCGTGTTCCCAAGCGAGAAGAGAGTTGGCAATTACCTTTCCGTCTTGTTCCCATACTTCGGCATGTTGCCTGCTGAGGACTTTTGAATCAAAGTAACCGTTGCGCTCGGCTGGCACCGTCTTTGCGTTCGTTTGGCGACCAATCTTTACGCGTTGTTGCGGAAGGAGGGCGATGTGCTTAGGGACGAAGGAGTCATTGAGGGGGTAGAGGTAGAGAGCGGGGGCGGCCTGCTGTTGGCCGTGGGTAAAAGGGGCGGGCATCGTTGGGAACGTCGACGACGACGAGACGACGGTGGGGAGAAGACTTGGCTTTGGTTGGTGTGCACAACTCTCAAAGACCGTTTACGACGACGACGACGATGAGGGACGAGGGACCGGAAAAGGAAACATAACACAAACAAGCACAAAGGTATTTGTCTCTATTTGTTCGGTAATTCCCGCGAAAAGGTCAACCGACCTAAAAAGGGAAGACGGTGATATTCCCACGTGAATATTACTTAAGCCGGGCCGTGTGAAGAGATAGATAAGGACTCGTGCTTTGATTGGACAAGGTGAGACCCTTGACACCTCCATCACAACCATAAACTGACCTACGCTCAGACGAGATGTGTGCCTGCCGTCACTGGAATAAATAGTGCCACAGATCTCCCAGTGTTCCGCTCTTCTCCATCCGAATCCCCCAACGTAGACTCGCCATGGGAAACAACCTCACCTATGATTCTGGTTCGACCTCATTTCCCTCTACCCTCCTTACATTTTGTGCTCACACGATCACTCCCAGCGGGGCAACTCACGTACACCGACCCTGACACCGGCGAGGCGTCCGTGTACAACGGTGGGGACATTGCTTGGACTCTCGCGAGCACTGCCCTTGTGTGGTTGATGGTCCCAGGAGTGGGATTTTTCTACTCCGGTCTCTTGAGAAGAAAGAACGCACTTTCACTCATTTTCCTCTCGGTTGCGGTCATCGGAGTTGTGTCCTTCCAGGTGTGTAAAATTGTCGCCCATCCCGTACAGCCGCTCATTGATGGGGGTTTCGATGTCAGTGGTTCTTCTGGGGTTACTCGCTCGCGTTCAGCGACAATGCCAATGGGTACATCGGCGACCTCAAGTACTTTGGCCTTAAGGGCGTAGAAGGCCAACCATCCATGGGTTCCCCGCGCGTTCCCGCGCTCGTCTTTGCTATTTACCAGTGCATGTTCGCGGCCATCACGTATGTTTCAAGGTTTCCAACTAAATCAGCGGTCTGAATTGTTGCCATCTTAGCCCGGTCCTTGCCATTGGTGCCATCGCCGAACGCGGTCGCGTGGGCCCCACCCTTGTATTCGTTTTCATCTGGTCTACGATTGTCTACTGTCCGCTTGCCTGCATGACATGGAACGCCAACGGATGGTCGTACGTCAAGGGTGGTCTCGATTTCGCTGGTGGAACTCCCGTTCACATTTCGTCTGGCACCGCCGCCCTCGCCATCTCCATCTACCTCGGAAAGCGTACCGGTTATGGAACGGAGAAACTCGCCTACAAGCCCCACAACACCACCTACGTTGTTCTCGGAACCGTCTTCCTTTGGTTCGGCTGGTTCGGATTCAACGGTGGTAGTGCTTTGTCTGCGAATCTCCGTGCAGCGCAGGCCTGTGTCGTCACTAACCTCGCTGCTTCTGTCGGTGGAATCACCTGGATGCTCTGGGATTACCGCTTGGAGCGCAAGTGGTCTGCTGTTGGCTTCTGTTCTGGCGCTATCTGTGGCCTGGTCGCCATTACCCCAGCTTCTGGTTTTGTTGGTTCTCGTAAGTGGACTGCTAAGGATTTTGAACGATGTGACGCTCACCGGTAAATGTGATTTTCCGCACAGCCTCCGCTCTCGTCTTCGGTTTCATGGCTGGCACTGTTTGTAACTTTGCGACCCAGCTCAAGTTCGCCCTCGGATATGATGATACCCTCGATATTTTCGCTACCCACGGTATCGGTGGTATCGTCGGTAACGTGAGTATAGAAGTGCCAGAAACCTGGATCTCAGTCTGATTGACATTCTCCAAGCTCTTGACCGGCCTGTTTGCGCAAGCATCAATTGCTTACTACGACGGCTTCACTGTTATCCCCGGAGGTTGGCTCGATCAGAACTATATCCAACTCGCCTGGCAGCTGGCGGATACGGTTACGGGCGTGTCGTACTCTTTCGTTATGACGGTAAGGGGTCTAACGAGTTATATCGTCGTGTTACACGAGGCTGATGAAACTTGGTTGGATGCATCAGACGGTTATTCTGTGGATCATGCACTTTATCCCCTTCATGCGCCTCCGCGCTGACGAAAATTCTGAGTTGATCGGTATCGATGAGAGTCAGATGGGCGAATTCGCCTACGACTACGTTGGCCTCGACTCGGAAGTGCCACTGCTCGGTGACACTGCCTCTGCCACCGGTGGTGGGCGTGAGCCGCAACACGCTAATGTTCACGAAAGTGAACACGCCAGCAACGAGAAAAGGAGCATCCCGTCGGAAAATGTATAGATCACCCCTTCCTTCACTCCCCATGTCTGGCCTGTTCGGTTTTTAATTCCCCCTTCTTTCTATACTTCTCTATCTACTGCCATTGTCAATTGTCATATGAGTGGTTTTAGTAATCCAGCCGTTTGCCGTTGACTCTGCGTGTAAACCACTGAGGGTTTTTCAGATGAGTCGACAGCATACTCTCAGGAAGGGGCGCCAGAGTACCGGAAACCAATGGGCCAGCACCTATCTGGTATTTCCGTACCCGAAGAGGCCTTGTCCAGTGCTTTCGCGTACGGTATCGGTGTCTACATACATCTGGTCGTGCAGACGCCACATCACGGCCATGTATTGCATCGATATCGGCATAAACATTGCCATCACGGTGACCTATCGCCGGTCACCGGCTGTGCTACCGAACTCCACTAGGCATAGAGATCTTACATGATCACCCACTCGTACGATGGCTAAAGAAGAGAGAAACGCCACGGTCATATATTTGCTTTGAGAACACCTACCAAATGCGGTATATTACACATTGATCGGATCGGTAAGGATAACGGTAGCATCGTGGGTGTGGGACCCCGGGGACCACTGACGTTGCCTACTTGTTCCTTTTTTGGAAACCAGGGCAATTCAATCACACGCGGAGCACTTTTTTGTTTTCGTTTCCTGGATCGTATAGTAGGATTCAGTTGAACATTGAACGTTCTGAACGTGCGCGTGAACTCTGGTCCTCGGAAGGTTTTCTTCATCGTCGGGGTGGGAGTGGCTTTCCGCCGCTTCTCTGTGGCAGACAGTCGGGGTCCTGAAAATTTCCTTTCTCGGCAAAGGTATTTGAAGTTGAGAAAGCCTAAAGGGTCTTTGAAGGTTGCTAGATACGAGTGCGAGTTTGAGATGGGACAAAATCACCGCGGTTCTATTTCAAGGACACTCCGCGGGGGGGGGGGGAAGTGGAACGTTATCAAACTTCCTTTCGGAGAAGTCAAACCCGATGGCATCTTGGGAAAGGTCTCGCGAAGACCGCGGTTCCCGACAGTCAAAATTTCTGATGCGGTTGATGTCCCAAACTCTACTTACTTACAGTCGCATACAGCCACGTATGACGCAGACGATTCGCTGTTACACTCGCCTTCCATTTTTATGAACGGTGTGTCGATAGGTGGGTGTGGGGAGACGCGTCATTTGGCAGAACCGACCCAGGGACGAGGACAAGTAAATCCCGGACGAAGTTGGAGTGCACACGAGGGGGGTTTCGGTCGCCGCCCCTCTGGCTCTGCCTAGGTCCCGAACTCCGACTGGCAGAATGAAGGGTGAGATAGCGTGAATCAGATCCGTTCGCGGGGCTTGGAATCGTCAGCTTCTTCTCTTCACCGCGACGACCATGCTCACCATTGTATTTATAATTCACCGAGTCGAAGACACCGGTACCCGGAAAATTCATATACCCGTCTCGTGCGCAAGTTAGCTTATTGGATACCATGCTCGACTCTGGTGATCACCTTGCTCGAGACTTTGCGAGTCCAGCAGCAGCCAACAGCCGACCCCATTGTTGCCGATAGCGGGTGTTATCGAGACCCTTTTTTTTTTTTCGCGACGGTACTACAAAATCCCGTACCGACATCCCGAATCTGGAGCTGATACACACAACAACCTATTTTCCGACGTTGGCGTCGGACCGGCATAGAGGACGATCGTGTGCACCACGTTGCAACTCGTCAATACAGTGCTCGGATTCTTGGTCCCGACCCCCGCCCCGGAACGGTTTTTGCGGGAGGACTCCATGTGGCACCCGTCACGAAGGCCGTCGACCCCTATCGAATCGCTGGGTGTATTATTTGCACTACATGCAGAAGGGAAAATCGATTGACCCGAATTGACCGCCTGCACAAATACCTGATCCAAGAGCGGTCACTCGGCCTCACCCGCGTCTACGTCATTTTTCGGACTCAGTTTCTGTGACCAGCCGGGTTTTTTTTCCCTCGAGAACACTTGCTCGTGTGACACTCATCTGCGGCATTCACTTGAAGGACCCATGGGACGCTTATGCTGAAACGGGTTTCCCGACGAGTAGATTGCGATTGGGCCTTATCCTTATCTCGTATGAACTTGAACCCTAACTTCGAATTCGACTCTTCCGCGGGGACGGATGTTACAGAAAATTTGGCTCCCCTCCCTTACATGAGCAAGAAAATTTTTGCACGTTTCAGTCCAGCCAAGAAGTCGGTCGGGCGAAACTGTCGAGCCAGAAACGTTCTCACCGACTAAGATCGGTGATATACCCAATTGGAATGGAGGGAATGAAGTAAAGGATGCTGACAGATTCGATCGTCGTTCCACTCGAACAGCCTTGATGATGCCTGACAATGACATTTCAATGGGTCCGCGAGCCACGCTAGAACTCGTCCATTACGGATTGTTTTGTTCCACGTATCCAGGCTGTTGGTCGACAACTGCTGCCGACCCATTGGCCGTCGTTTCTGATAAATTCCTCGTAAACCGCGCCAGTCACTGCTCGCGCGCACCCGGGTTCCTGGCTGTACCTGCGTATAGTGTCAACTCTGGCTTACGACGTACTGTAGTCGTTAGCCACTGCTAGTCCGGCTTTTAGATCGGGAGCTGAGTACGTACTGCGGTCACTGATACCTGATGCCTCTCTCTGCAAACCGGTGGCCGGGGTCTTGTGAAATTCTGGATGAGGCGTGTCATGTGCCCAGTAAATTTCACACCCTTGGCAGCCTAAAGAAACTCGCTAGATGGGTAACCGAGTTTCCTCGAGTCCAACACAGTCATCGGTCACTTGGACCCATCTGGGCCCGTTCTGTTGCGGCCGCCTGAAATCGGGAATGGACCTGCTAACATCCATGAAAGTCCTTCGATCACCTCAAACAAAGTATGGTTCAGGATCGTGTCGCTTGCGAATCCATCCAGGTTCCTGCCACGCAGCAATGTGAGAACCGAGTATGCGCATACCCATACACACTTCTTTCCCCATTGAGAGAGGTATTTGGTAAGCATTAACGCTGTCTTCTGGCTCGCGAAGGCACTAATAGACGTTTCCAAGATGTCACCATTCTTCACAGTGTGGGCCGCCTGTTCCGATGTCAGGCATGATGTTCAATTGTCAGTGACAGGGTGTTGCTCACGTACGCAGGCCACGACGGTGCCTCGCCAACCCTCACCTTGATCACCGGCGTGGTTGTAAGTAATGCCCGTTTCCGACTCCGCGACAGCCGTCCAGTCACAACTGCCCGCCGTGAAGCTTCATGACCTCCTTGAGCCAGATACCGTTGATTAGAGCATGAAACAGGAGTGACCTCATGAAATGTATCCTTGCCTTTCCAGACAAGGGACAGATGAGACGTGGGAAAGTTTAATTGGCTCAACGGAGGAAAAGGGGGTATGAAAACGCCCTCAAACGCGTCGCACGACCCACCATCATGATGGTTGGTTTGGATATTCCACACGGTTAGCGAATCCAGCACCAGGTTCGCGGAAATGGGGATATAGGGCGTCCCGTTCATCAGACGGTTGGCGTCGCTGCACAAAGTGGAATTCAGGGCTGGGAAAGGAACCAAGAGGAGCAAGAAATAGCTGTCGTGCTCTCAGTGGGGTGATTTTCGATGGATCGCGTGCCTATCAACAGTTGCGTTGAAGACCGGGTGGTTTGGATCGGCGAACAAACGAGATTCTTGAGACGGATAATTAGTGGCAGAACGAAGGGAGAGTATGTGCTTACACTGTCACCGCAACCCTCAGTGGCATCCCTCGTCTTTCCAGTCCCATCTGTGACCCAAAGCTCGGTCAGAAGTGCATCGAAAGCAATGCACGACGATAGGGCTGTCTGGGGCAGACATGGCGGTGAGTCCGAAGGGCCATAAGGTTCGACGCCCGTGGAGGAACGACCGATAGTTTTTCCAACCCAGTCTCCAGCAAGACCCATGGAGGAAAACGCGGCAACCTTGGTGAAACCATGATGTATATTGAAGTTAGTTCCAAGCTGGGGCGGTTCCATCACTCGGGTACCTGACCCTCGTACAAGTCGAAGGAACACTGGAAGCGGGCGGGGCGTCGGGTGCGGGCATTTATTCTCACAACCGGCGGAAACGGAGGAGCACAAAGGTCCCGGTGCAACAGTTCGTCATCAAACAGGGAATATGTGGAAATAGTCACACTTCTAAAGCGAAATAAAATAAGCGATGGAATTGGTTTAAGGATTTGCAAAGTCTCGTATCACGAAGCAGGTGCCAAATGTCCGCTGCGTTCTCGCCATTCGCGCAACCATCCATAATCCCGACCCTGTTTTTGAAGCGCCTCCTCAATCTTGGCGAGTGTCCGAGCGAGCCAGAACTTTTCTCTATCTTCGCTGTGACGGATGGGTTTTGATGGTGGGATGGGAGGGGTGTTCTTGAGCAGTCGCTTGACCGAAGGAAGCAAAACATCCGCAAGAACTTTGGATTGTTTGCTCTCTTGGTTGAGACAGGCTGTCGCGAGCATGGTGCTAGACACGAGATCGGTGGAAATTGGTGGGAGATTGTAGGCTGGGTACAGAGCCATGAGGGTGACGGAAGATGCAAGTGGATGTTTGAGATGTAAGGAGTGCATCAGCTGACGCGCAGCAGCAAGGGAGGCGAGCGGAAAACCATATTTCGAATGATTGCTGAACACGTCCAAGGCAAGGTCGGGGCACTCGAGCTCATCACATCGTTCTTATGCACACAGTCAAAAACAAGTCACCGTAACGGAACAGAACCACTCACTGATGAAGTTCTTCACGGTTTGCTCATTAAATTCTCTCCGAGAATCCCTCCACCGGGGGAACAATTCGGCCGCTCGCTCGAGCTGTGCTCGTGTGGTAGCCAAATCAAATAGGTGTCCCCAAGCTGAGTTGCGGACCTGTTCCGGAGTCTTCGCAGTAGGTTTGAGGCCAATCCTACTCGATACGAATTCGAAAAGCTCATTGAAGCGCGTGGTCCGTTCCACGGGATCGAGTCTCCGACGTGACGAAACCACGTTTTGTGATTTAGCTGGGATGGGAGTGGTGACCTTACGGGCCTTCTGCTTTGGGGTCGAGCCAAAGAGGTCTCCAGAGTCCGAAGCACTCTCACCGAACAGGTCGTCGGACAGCTCCAAAGCGGCAGCCTTCTTTTTGCGATACACTGGGACTTTCGTTTAGTATCAAACAAGACCGAGCCCCGACGGTTACTTACCGACCGCAGACTGGTGAATTAACCTGTTGGCGCATGCTGGGGTGGGCGTAGTGAGTTGCCGGAGGAGCCCCGTTCCCTGGAGTCGGAGCGTCTGCATGAGGGTCGATGGGTAAATAGACGCCCAACACTAAGTTCCGCTTGCTCCGCCCTCGATCGCGAAAAACTCTGGGATTCAAATGGCTCACGCCGGTCCCTCCTCCTCCCGAAAACCGACGAAACAGAGGCAGAAGCAAAATGTCAAGAAAACCAAGAAGTCTGCTCTCGGTCGTCAAACTGTTGAGCTTCTGGACAAGACTGCCCTTGAATATGTACGTGTTTGGCGTTGTGCGCTCCTCCGCACTGCGTTGATCGCGGCCGCACCAGGTTCCCCCAGATGACCTCAAGGTTTTCTCGGATTTGCCAATATCAGATTTGACAAAGAAAGGGTTAAAGAAGTCTTTCTTCGTCGAGATGACCGACATTCAAACCCAGAGTCTGCCTATCTCTCTCAAGGGCAAGGACGTCTTGGGTGCCGCACGGACAGGGAGCGGGAAGACCCTGGCGTTCCTGATACCTGTTCTCGAGATTCTGTATCGACGAAAGTGGGGCCCCCAAGATGGCTTGGGAGCCCTCGTGATCTCGCCTACCCGTGAACTTGTAATCCCCTCGTCTCTTCGCCTGCTTTTCGCTAACACATACCCCTCCAGGCTGTACAAATATTTGAAGTCCTGCGTTCCATTGGAGGGTTCCACTCGTTCTCCGCAGGACTGGTGATTGGTGGGAAGAACCTCAAGGATGAACGTGAGAGATTATGCCGGATGAACATTCTTGTTGCGACTCCTGGAAGGCTATTACAACACATGGACCAGACTGTTGGCTTCGAAGCCGGTAACCTTCAATTACTAGGTATGGGGGGTTATCTCTGTTGGTTTATGCCACGATGCTAAGCGCCCCATAGTGTTGGATGAGGCTGATAGGATCTTGGATATGGGTTTCCATCGTACCCTGACCGCCCTCCTCTCGCACCTTCCAAAGTCTCGCCAGACTCTCCTCTTTTCCGCCACCCAAACGAAATCCGTCTCTGACCTCGCCCGTCTGAGCCTGAGGGACCCGATCTACGTATCCGCCGGAGCAGGGGAGGCCACCCCGACCACCCTCGAACAGCACTACGCCGTGATAGAACTCGACAAAAAACTCGACACCCTCTGGAGCTTCATAAAGACCCACCTCCAATCCAAAATCCTCGTGTTCTTCTCCTGTTGTAAGCAGGTCCGATTCGTGTACGAGACGTTCTGTAAGATGCACCCTGGGATGTCCCTAATGCACCTGCATGGGAAGCAGAAGCAGATGGCGAGACTTTCGACATTTGACAAGTTCACAAAAACAAAGCACGCCGTCCTGTTTGCGACCGATATCGCTGCCCGGGGGTTGGACTTTCCCGCTGTGGACTGGGTCGTTCAGGTCGATTGTCCGGAGGATGCGGAGACTTATATCCACAGAGTGGGCCGAACAGCGAGGTACGAGAGCTCGGGAAAGGCTTTCTTGTTCCTCATGCCCAGCGAGGAAGAGGGGATGTTGGAGGCTCTTAAGTCCAAAAACATCGACGTAAACAAGATCAAGATCAAAGCCAGCAAACAGCAGTCGATTGAGAATCAACTGCAGAACCTTGCGTTCCAGGACTCGGAAATTAAATATCTGGGTCAACGGGTGCGTCGTTTACCCCGTATATGGCCGAGAAAATCTAACTTGGGCTCCTTTTTAGACATTCGTCGCATACCTACGTTCAATCCACCTTCAGAAGAACAAGGCTATCTTCAAGCTCGAAGATCTTCCCGTTGACCGTTACGCGGCTTCTCTTGGACTTCCTGGTGCTCCAAAGATTAAATTCTTGAGGAAAGGTAGCACGGGCAAGAATACCTCGTTCGCGGTTCAGAAAGTGAATGGCGATGACGATGACGAGAGCGGCTCCGGCTCCGACCCTGACGTCGGGTCAGACGAAGCGGAGGAAACAAAACCCGCGGTATGTCACGCAACAGGTCTCCCGACCCTACCCCGTGCTAATAGCAAATACAGACAAGCAAGCCGAAGACCAAATACGATAAGATGTTTAGCAGGAAGAACCAAACGATCCTGTCATCTCATTACAGCAAGCTCATCGAACAAGATGAAACATCAGGGTTCGACGCAGGAGATAACGAAGACGAAGACTTCTTCTCCCTCAAACGTGCAGACCACGACCTCCCTATAGATCTTGCCGAACACTGTGACCTTTCAAAGCGCAAAATTCGGATGATGAAGTCCAAGAAAGCACTGGCGAAGGCCGGACCCAGGGGTACGAAACTGGTGTTCGACGAGGAGGGACAGGCTCATGCATTGTATGAGTTCAAGGACGCGAACGAAGTTGATGTGGAGGGTGAAGGCGCGGATTTTTTGAGGAAGGAGATTGGGAAGATGCGGAGAGCCGATGTGGATGATAAGGCAGTTGCGAAGGAAAAGAAGAGGGAGAAGAAAAGGAAGAGGAAGGAAAGAGAGCGAGAGGAGGTGCGTCTACCAATTCTTCTGTCCCCGGTTTTTCCGGTTTGCCGAGCTCAATGGTATATTCTCTAGTGGAGTGGCGATAGGGTATATGACGGTCCTACGGTTACTCCTCCTTCAGACGACGGCGGCTACGTTTCCCCGGCATTCGATCTCTTGTCAGAAACAGAAGCCGACCGGACGCATTTCTCCACCCCGCCGAAGAAAAAATCTCGCAAAGCGGGTAAACCTCCCGTTACGCTGGAAGAGGAGGAAGAACTTGCACTCGAACTCTTACAACGGTGAAAGACCCAGGTTCTGCCCCCGCTTGGTGAAGGTTTCACGGGTATCGATCATTCGTGTAAGTGTACATCTACTGGTAATACAACACATCCTCCGGGTCCTGTCTTATAATGGTCTGGTATAAATAAGCTTACTTTCTCTGCCTGGTGGGGGTCCGCTTCAGTGGTCGGCGTTCCACCCCGCTCTCCGAGTCGTCTAGGTCTGTGAAACCGCCAATATCAAAGTTCTCGCCCCCAGAGTCGTTATTGGTCACAGGGGCAGCTCGCTTGGTGGGAACCTTTGAAGTAGGGCGTTTCTTGACCGTTTTACCTATTGCGACCCGAGTACGAGGTATCTTCACAGGGGCGGGCACCACGGGTATCGTCGGTATCGAATCCTCCACCGGGTCGTCATTCTGCGCCTCGGCTTCAATGCCGTCTTCTTCTTCACAGTCAGATTCTTCTAGCCGGGGTGCTTTACCACCTTGGTGTCTTCGGTAGCACCCGCGGATGACGTCACCCCAAAGGACGTAAGACCTGCAGAACTTACAGTTGCCTCCCCGAGGCAGCAACCCAGAAGATCGCGAAGAATCGGACAAGAGGAAGTCAGTTGCCAGACAAGATAGGTGCGAGACCGCTTTACAGTCCCCAGAGGGACAGAGGGCAACCTTTAGAGGTTCCTGCGGATGGGATGTGAGTGACGTACCGGGTAAGGGTCAATGTGACATACTGGGTGGTAGTTCTCGACCGACTTTGAGCAGATCATACATTTCGGGTCGCGAAGGATAGTTCTGATCAAGGAGCTTTTTTCCATGTGATGAGCAGAAAATTGGCCTGGCTGTTCCTCAGCGAATACCGAATCTGTGCCAGTGTGGACTCTCTTACCATCCGCAACGTCAATAGGTCCCACTCTCCCGGATCCGGACAAACCAGATTTCCCATCTACACCTTCGTACTCTTCCGTCAAAGTCATCCCTGGGGGAAGCGGCTGCGACACATTCGCCTCATCCCACACCTTCTTTGACATACTGGTGAAAAACTTGACGTGGAGTGGCCATATGTTGTACGGATGCGCGGTTACCATTGTTTTGGCCACCCTGAAACGTGTGGATGGACGCGCAAGGTGTCAATGTGTGGGGGTCGTTAGCAAACGTCCATACGTACAGCACGTTCTTCTTCAGATTCTGACGCTCTTTTGTGAATAGAGGCTTTCCAGATGAATTTCTTAGATGCCTAGAAATGTGAGGGTGCTGCCAGGCCCACTCGAACTGGAGCGCGGCGAGTTTGGAGGGGAAACCGTGGACGATCATTTGCATCATCCACGGCCGGTTCTTAGACGTCTTCCACGCGCCCTGAGAGATCTCCCCATTGTGCTGACTTGGGGACACGTCGAAGAAAGCGAAGGGCCGTGATTAGTGGGACGAACGTACCGTATTCTCCTTGGTGGATTTGGGGTGCTTCCGATGTACGTTCTGGGTGATAATTAGAGTAATTCCATTTGGTCCTCGCGACGTGATTGTACGCACGAAGTCGATCTCGGAGTCTTGACAGACTTGAGCAGATAACATGCGTAGAACGCGGGGAACGAGTGCAGCTTGATAGGTGATTGACGGACCATTTGCCCCACACCCGGCACTCGGAGTGGCGGCGGTCGTCGCTCCGGGAGAGAAGGGCCACTTTCTCGATCACCAACTCCAATGGCCTGGAAGTTGGGTGTCTCCTTCTTCCTCTTTGGATTGATAAACAACGGTCAGTGTTAAACTAATGTTATGCCCTGTGCGTCGCTGGAGGCTTATTCAAACTTTTGTCACCAGTTCTCTATGTCATCATCCTGTCTGCTGCCCTCGATCTCGTTCCCGCCTCGACGCCCAAGGGACTCATCGCATTCTGCAACATTGCACCGTCGTTTTTAGCCAAAGGTGGCTGGCCGTACCTCTTGAAGGGTACAATCCGGTATAGCCGGAGGGTTGGGGGGTGCTGTATCTTGAGTGTATTGGGCATGATTGTGAGTGGTGGTGTTGCTGCTCGCTCCGCACTGGAAATTCAAAACTTGACCGTGGAATCTCCCCAGGTCGTTGCTCTCTCCGGTGGAGTAGGGATGAGGTTGCTCGGCATCTCTATCGCCTCGTTCTCTTCCGGTCCGTTTAATTGTACTTACTTTCAATTGTGGCTCAAGGCAACCGTCGCTTAGGTCTCGGTGAACTCACCTTCTTGCAACTATCCACTACCTACATTCCGGTTGTCGCGGGACGCAGCGTTGGGTATGTATTACTCGAGCAGTTCCTACCCTATACTTGGTCTGAACGCTTTCGACGAACCCAGATATTTTGCATCTGGAACGGGTGCTGCTGGGCTCGTCGGCGCATTCCTTTGGTGGGAGCTTCGAAACCTTGGTGTGCGAGTAGGCGTGGGGCTATCATCAGTAAGAACTCTCCAATTCGTCGTTGGTCTTTCCTAATCACCACTGTCTCGTAGGTTCTGCCGCTCACGATCCCTCTCGCGTACTTCTTCCTCCTACCGCAGCCATCTTCTGTTCCTAAGCCACTCGAAGAGGATGACGACGAGGAACCTTTCATGGCATCATCCACAGAGTATACACCCCTTCCTACGGACGAAGGCGGAGGTGGGACAGCCGGATTCCGTTCCAGAATTGTCGCCCTTTCCGCCAGCGACAAGTGGCGGTTGGTAAAGCCTATGATACCCAAGTTTATGCTTCCACTATGTGAGTACCTGTTCGTATGATTACGAACAGATTTGCTCATGCTGACATCGCATAAAGTTTGCGTGTATCTGGTTGGTAGACATCTTGGAAAATCTTTCTCCAACGTGCTCACCAATTTGTTTGCTAGTTCGAGTATACCATTAACCAGGTTCGTCATTTTTTTGTCTCACCTTGACACCCGCGCCTGAAAATAAATAGGGAATCTCTCCGACCTTGTTGTATCCGGTCCCTTCCCCAAAGGAACACCCCGTCATTGCCTTGTTGATCAAGTCGTTGCGCGATTATTACCCACTGTGGCAGGCAAGCATTCTGGCTTTTATTCCACGACGTCGGCATACCCGTTAACCTTCCTCTTAGCTTGTGTACCAAGCCGCTGTCTTCCTCTCCCGATCTTCCATCTCCCTTGGTTGCCCTCCGCTTCCGGAGAAGTTACTACCTGCACCAGCAGTCGCACAATTTTTGATTTTGTTGACTCTCGCATACGAAAGTGCCGTAGGGATATTTGGTGAAAGTTCAGAAGGTGTGAGTTTCTTCATGGTTTTTTTGCTCGTCAGCATCGAAGGAATCTGCGGTGGTCTTGCATAGTAAGTCATTCTATGACACTTGCATCTTATAACGCTCGCTCATCTCTTCTGATTTGTAGCGTCAATGTCTTCTACCGCATTAACCAGGAGAAGTCAGATTCCTCGGACCCAGAGACCGCCAAGCAAGAGAAAGAGTTCAAGATCGGCTCCATTGGATTCTCGGACTCGAGCGGAATCATGTTGGCTGCTCTTGTGTCTATGCCCCTCGAGTTGAGCTTGTGCGCTGCACAGGTCAGGAGAGGGAAGGGATTGTGTCGTTCGCTATGATTCCCTCGTACACATCTGTTTGTGGTTGGCTACGACAACCTCTAACCCATTCGTAACGCTTCGCCAGGATTTAGCTTGTATAAATAGATACTTCATCAGATTGTCATCAGAGGAGCTGTGTAAATTAATCGGTCTTGACCCTTTCATAACCTGTAGTATTCGAGCCCCAGCCGAACCAACTACTACTCCTTCCCTGGGTAGGACGGGGATGCTCCTGTCCATCATCACCCTCGGCGTCGCTGGGGAAGTCAACTTCCTCGAATCGACCGGTCCCGTTGGGAGGGGTGTCGACCTGATAACCTCGCACGCCACTTCCGGACAAGGCGGCCAGCTCAGCTTCCAACCTCCTCTTCCTTTCCCCAACGGATTCGTCCGAGCCACGCCTGTCGTGGACGTTCAGCCGGGAATTTCCAGGCGTTTCAAGGTTTTCTTTTCGGGCCTCGTTGGTGCTGGTGGCAGCGGCATTCTGGGCTGAACTCATGAAAGCCATGCTCTGCAGCAAGACGTTGGGTCCGAACGAAGACAAGAGAGAGCCCATGAGGCCGGCGGGGCCGGAGACGGGATCCTGCATGGAAGGGGGAGCACCCCTGTTCATCGCGTGGTCTTGGAGACCCTCATTCAGATCGTTCGTGCCAGCAGGCTGGCTCATGGAGGTGGCCACGTTGCCCCACAAACCACGCAGTTTGTCTTGGATAAACGCATACGAGCGTGCTTTTAGCGAGAAGAGGGTGGCGTCGATCTGTGGTTCGTATGCGTGGAAAAAGGGTTGGAGATGGTGGGTGTAGAGATACGATGAGCCCTTGGTTTGGGGTAGAACGAGGTAGAGGATGAAGATGGTTTTTATTGGATAGTATAGCGGTATCCTGCACAACGAGTGACGTTCGGACGGGGGGTAAATTCACAATCCGATCGGTGGAAGGATCAATGACCGGGAAAGGGATACGAGATTTGTTTGAAAGGTGGACTGACCAGTTGATGAGCCATTCTGCGGATTCGGCGGCGACTACGCAGCCAATCACGGACCAATACATGAGCCATCGCTCGATGTCGGCTTCGTTCGCGGGGCGTTGAGAAAGGGTCTTGTATGACGCATAGCCAGGATATAAGTAAGCGACCACAGCGCTGTTCTCGATTGGTCAGAAACGCGGCGACGAGAGGGGGTGCAGTGAGGTGAGAAAAGAAGAGGGGAAGATATCTTGCCTGGAGATGCGGAACAAAAGGCTGAAAAACATTTAGCAGATGGGAGTTGAGCGGAAAGAGGAGAGTTTGCGGCACATGCGACAGCCTTGAGTTGAGTGGCTGCCGTGGATGAAATCAATCCACCATCCAAGCTCGGTCCGATCCAACTATGACCACCCAGGGCGCCAGACATCGACGCAGACAGCGACCGTTAGGACTTGTCAGGAAGCGCACCACTCGTAAGCAGAAGCAAGCAGATCCAAACGGTCCGACAGACGAAGAATTCGCAGCATCAAAGACTTTCCAATCGGCCAGAGGTGAAAGAAAACCTGCTCCTCCTCGTCGTTATGTGTTTTCATTGACAAAAACTTGTAGTCTTGGATGCTGAAGGCAACGAGCACGAGTTCTCTACCGACGACGAGTATGACTTCTCCTTCCCCATCGTATCCCCACCCGGTTGACTCGTTGTCCCCCATACTAGCGTCCTAGTCGTGCCTTCCGGGGGGGATCCAGATACCGCTCATCTCCAGCCAGACACCGAAAATTGGGTCGCGAAGATTCAAAAGATAGCCCGACGTGACAATGGCGAAGTGGGTCGCCTCTAACATCCCTTCCGTTTCCCAAGTTCTGACTGGTGGTAGGTCTGGGCCCAAGTCGGGTGGTATTGGTCGCCACAGCACGTAGCTTCCATCGTCAAGAGTTTGTACGTTTGCCTTTCCTCTTCCTTTCTCTCTCGTATTGTTGATCCGAGTTCGTCCTTAGCGATCCGTCAAATCATGCTGCATACGAGTTATTCCTCGAAGCCGATTCCCAGAATTACATACCCGTAGAAAGCATCGTCGGTGGGTGCCACTTCTTCATTTCCCCCACTCAAAACCAAATCCTGACTTTCCTGGGGCATTATGGATTAGACACCGTCGAAGTGATCCAATACGAAGATTGCGGCCTTGAGCTTCCCCTCATTGGTCCAACTACCTTCTTCTCTCGTCTTACGTTCCGTCCCAAGACCAAACACGTTACCGTAAGTTTACTCTATCGACCAACCGTGCGTTTTGGCGCTGACTTTCCATGCCAGCCCCTTTCGCCCGGAGATGTTTGCTCGATATGTCAAGGACCGTATAATCCGGACGCTGCACAACAGTCTCCTGAGTCACTTACGATGCATTTTTGCCCCCGAGACACATGCCAAACGGCGTGGCATAGGGAGTGTCTCTCGACTCCTGCCATAAAGAAACGGCCAACCTGTACGGACAGACAACTGTCCCTTATGTGTTCGATACCCGCAGAGATACTCAAACCTTCCGCTTCACCCTCTACTTCTAAATCCACTTCACCTCCCTCTCTGCTCTCCCTTCTCTCAAAATCGAAATCTGTCCCTCCTAAATCTCAATCCGGGACCAGGAAAAACAAACGTGCATCGGGACCCGACGCACTCTCCCTGTTCGAAGATCTCCCTTCAGATCTAATTGAACTAGCATCTCAGCCGATCGTCAAACCCACATTTGTGCCCTCGGACGTTCATGGGGGATCGCTCAAACGACACAAACGGAAAACAAAGGCTGCAGAACCGGAGAGCGTTATCCACAATATCGCCGGGAACATCACGATAGTACTCAAAGCACGGGCCCTCATTAACGATATCCTCCGAGGCACCGCTAATCTCCCGCGAGACTGGAAAAAGAAGATAGGATTGGACGATGATACCACTCCCAGCATCATCGTCGACGATGGGGAGAACAGTTCATGTCCGCCACTCCTTTGCCCGACATGCGGCGAACACATCTGAACCGGAAGATTGGGCTACGAAGAACTGATTATCTCTTGTTGTACCGCGAATCCGCGCGATGGCCTAACCTTTGATCGTGACCCTTCCTATGTGTTGTTGTTTCTCTTTCGTAGCGTCTTGGATTGTACTGGAGCGACAGCCTCGCAATAAAATCGTACTGTATTCTACATCTGATCATATGGACCGCCAAAGGGAAATACCAAGGAACGAACGGGATGTGTTGTCTTTTCGTCTCAATACATAAGTAATGTAATGTAGGATACTTTGCGGTCGTACCGCTCCTCCCTGCCCAAACCAGGAGTTGAGTGCGAGCACTGACCGAAACTCCACACTCGCTCTCTCCGAGGGCACCCTGCTATTACAGTAGGTCACCCATAGCAGCCATCTCGGGACTGCCGGTTTCCTTCATACCAATTTCCCAGTCTATGTGGCACGTGAGAAACCGTGGAGAATGTTAATACAGAATCAAAGCTTACAGCTGTAGATGATGGTGACGGCCATGAGGATGCCGGTTCCGCTTCCAATAGCGCCCATCAAATCGGCGACAACGGACAAGAGGCCGAGAATAGCTCCACCAAGAGCGGCGGCAGTGGGGACGACGCGCTTGAGCTCTTTGTACATGGAACCCTCACGGTGTCCAGCCATTACCATCTGCTGTTCCTTGAGTTGTTTGGCAATGTCCCTAGGGCCACTTCCGGAAACCTCAATCCAGGTTTTGGAGAACAGCGCACAGGCAGACAAAGTGAAGGCGATGTAGATGAACGTGTGAATGGGGTCGAGGAAGGCAGCGGTCAAAGTGTGGGGAGGGGACATGTAATACGCGACACCGCCGACGGCGCTAAGCTGGGGTGAATCGTCCAAAGGCTATCAAAGCGATGAGCGACTGAGATGGTCACACGATAAGCACAAAAAGTTGTCTTACCTCCCAAATACCAAGTAACCTGACGAGGATACTATCGGGGAAACGGCTGAAGAGCATCTGAGAGAGGATGAAGATGTTGGAAGTCAAGGCGGATTGCAGCATGATAGGCATGTTGGAGGTGTAGAAGAGCTTGACGGGATAGGATCCACGTTGTCCACGGAACCTGTTAGACTTGACAGGGATCTCGATACGGAAGCCCTGGAGGTAGATAACAGCGGCGAAAACGATGACGGTTGCGATGAGGTTCATGACGTTGGGAAGGCTACCACGCCAGAAAGCCTCACGAAGAGCGCGGCCCTTGTCGTTCCAGGTGAAGAGAAGGTGGAAAAGGGCAACGAATGCACCCTCGAATTCCGGTCCACGGCCGGTGTTGATGGTGGTGGGAGAGAATGCCTTCCAGACGATGGACTCGCAAATGTTGGTAGCAACGAAGAGCGAGATACCGGAACCGAGACCGTAACCCTTCTGGAGAAGTTCGTCGAGGAGGATGACAATGAGAGCGGCGACGATGAGTTGGATAATCAGCAAAAGGCAGACACCAGCACCGAGGTCACTTGGCTGGCCATAAAGACCGGTAAGGACGTAGACGGTAGCCTGACCAAGAGAGATAATCAACGCGAAGACTAAATTTCCAAAGCCACGTCAGTTATTCGCATGTCCGTTACTGGATTCGGGTTAGTGCGATACTGACGTTTTTGGGCCCCGCTGAACAAAGCACGGTCTTCCTTCAGCGAGAAATCGACCTCGACCAAGTTGGCACCAGCCAGCAGCTGCATGATCATTCCGGAGGTGATGATGGGGGTAATTCCAAGCTCCATGAGAGTGCCACGGTTGGAGGCGAGAATGACACGCATCCAGTACAACGGATCAGACGAGTCCGAAGACATGATACCGTACAGTGGCACTTGTGAGCAAACCAAGAAAATGAGGAGTGTCACAGCGGTCCATAGCACTTTTTGGTTGAAGGGGACCTGGACAAAGAGTCAGAACGGAGATGAGGGTCGGGAAAGACTTGACACGTTACTTTGCGATCTGGGGAAGAAACCTCGGGGAGAATTGGCAAGAAGGGTTTCACGAGATTCAGAAAGCGAACTGTTCGGAGAAAGAGTCAGAAAACAAAGACGAAGGAGGGAGAGGACGAGTGCGTACAGCCGCTCATGGTGGAAGGAGAGAAACCGGGTGAAGCGGATGGACTTTCTGCGATCGACGTATTTACGGGTGAAGTCACCCCAACACCGACGTGGCACATAGCATCAATTCGCCACGTGAGGCTCCCCCCGGTCACGTGTACCCTAGGATGGCCAGAGATAGTCAGCGAAGGCTGCAAGTCGCTGGGACTCAAGAATCTTCTCCTCATGACTGTCCTGCAGTTTGCACCCTTCTCGTCGCTCGTGCAGCCAGCGTTTTGGCAAGAGCTCACATCCCTCAAGGTCGACGTCTTGCGGCTATCCGACGATTCGGTACCGCTAAACGCGGCCTACGCCCTTGGCAAAACGATCAAAGACAGGGAGACGGGCAAAGAGATCGCGCTCGGTTGCAATCTCACCGTCGGCAGCGGCTCGTTTAACAAGGACTCTTTCCAGTATGTAGTTCATTCCTCTCGATCCTTTGGTCTTGATAGAGATCATATCGCAATAGGTTACCTCCAAATTCCGTCCATGCTTCCGGAATACTCAAGAACTTCAACACCATAGAGGATTTCAAGGCGACTGATAAAACGGCGTTCTTCAACCAGCTGGCTGATGAGGTACTGCTGTTTTGTGGTACAGTGATCCGTCCTTGGTGTATTTACACTTTCGATGAAAGATCTGGGACACCGCCATCGCTAAGCGTGATCCGTCGGCCTTGACCAAGTTCCTAGTCATCACGTTCGCCGACCTGAAGAAGTACAAGTACTTCTACTGGTTCGCCTTCCCGGCCTTTGTCTCGAAGCCCGCATGGGAGATATCCGATCCAGGCTGGATCAACGCCGATGAGGCCTTCTCCCAGGATGCTGTAGGTCCCTGTCGAGATCCGAGGGAATCGCCCGTCTGCTAACGGACTTTCAGCTGAAATCTATTCACCGATACCTGCATACAAACCCCACGCCTTTCTTCCTGGTTAAATCTGACGGGAGCAAAGCTGAAGTTGGATCCCTGGACAAGTACGAAGAGTTCTTCGCAAACGTTCCACCGTTATCTGTTAGAGGCTCGCATGACATACCGAAATCGCAGTACTGATTATTATTCAGCAAACTATCGGATTCCACGATCCTTCGGGCTTACCGACTAACCCCGGATGGCCGCTCCGGAATCTCCTGGCATATCTGACAACCCTATACCCCAATATCACTGCTCTCCGAATTCTGTGCTGGAGAGACGCTGAGGTTCCTTCCGGAAGTGGATCATGGAAGAGTCGATTTGGCTCCGTATCGTTACCCTCGCCGATTGACAAGCCTTCCACAAGACCGAATGCTGTGGGTTGGGAGAAGAATGTGCAGGGCAAGCTCGGTGCAAGGCTGGCCGACCTAGCTCCGATGATGGACCCAACCAAATTGGCCGACCAAGCAGTCGATCTTAACCTTAAACTGATGAGGTGGAGGATATTGCCATCGCTAGACCTCGACAAGATTGCCTCGACCAAGTGCCTGCTCTTGGGTGCTGGGACATTGGGATGCTACGTCGCGCGCGTGCTTATGGTGAGCACCCTACCTAGAATCTTTCGGAGTTTACTGAACAGTCGTTTTGCGCAGGGGTGGGGAGTACGGAACATCACCTTTGTAGATTCTGCTCGAGTGTCCTTCTCGAACCCAGTCCGCCAGCCACTCTTCGAGTTTGAAGACTGTCTGGATGGCGGGAAGGTCAAAGCCGTCTGCGCAGCTGACAGGCTGAAGAAGATCTTCCCTGGTGTCGTGAGTAGATATCTACGTACCCTTGGCCAATAACCTAAGTCTCGGGTCCTAGAACGCAGTTGGGTACGAACTGTCGATTCCGATGCCCGGGCACCCCATCCCGCCAACTTCTGTAGACAAGACGAAGAAGGATATCGCAGCTTTGGAGAAACTGATCGATGATCACGACGCTATCTTCCTCTTGATGGATTCCCGAGAAAGTAGATGGCTGCCAACGGTGATGGGAGCATCCAAGGGCAAGGTGCGGATTGTTGCCCTGCATTATGCGGCGCTGTGAACCGACCCACATTTTCAGATCGTGCTCAACTCTGCGCTCGGTTTCGACACGTACTTGGTGATGAGGCACGGTGCGCGAGCTAAGGCCACTCCTGCTGGTCATCAGCGGTTGGGATGCTATTACTGCAATGACATTGTGGCTCCTGCGGACGTAAGCTTCCCCCCTTGTACGTTAAACAGGATCTTGGCAGCCTGAGTTCGATATTGCAGAGTTTAACGGACAGAACGTTGGACCAAATGTGTACCGTCACCCGACCAGGACTAGCATCTATCGCGGCCGCGACCGCCGTTGAACTCCTCGTCTCGGTGATCCAACATCCAGAAGGGCTAATGGCACCAGCACCCAAACCAAACACGCATCCTGAAGAAGCCGCCTCGCAGGGCGGGATCCTGGGTATGGTCCCGCATCAACTCCGTGGATTCCTGGCACAGTTCAGGAACGTCCCAATCGTCGGAGCAGCCTACGACAAGTGCACGGGATGTAGCGAGACCGTGAGTCTATATGCTGTACTATCATGTTTTGGCGACACGGAATGTGACTTGCGTTTTTGTTCTTTCTTTGTCGTAGGTCATCACGGCTTACGAGAGCCAGGGATACGAGATGCTCGAGAAGGCGTTCAACGAGACCGGGTACTTGGAGAAGCTTACGGGATTAGATAAATTGTACGAGGAAGCCACGGCCGTTATGGAGGACGTGGACTTCGACGAGGCGGATAGAGATGAAGATGATTTTTGAATGTAAATCTCATCGACGGCTGTGGTTCACGTCGTAACGTGTAAATGTACTTGTATCCTCTCCCCTGTATGAGAACGGATGTATAGACGCTCCGATATCCATTCTTGAGTTGGCCACAACGGCCATGGCGATCACACGGTTTGATCACACCCGTTTCACACCAAAAAAATGGCTCGAGGTTCGAGAAAGCTTGTGATTTAACGAGCCTGCCAGATAGTACGAAATCATACAGTATCATAGTACGGAGCGCTTCGGGTGTACACAACCGATAGATGAAGAAAATCAATGCAGGCGAGAACGATAACAATGTGGACTGATGCGGGAATGAAGGAGATGTTACAGATGTAAATGATGCGCAGGGAGAACGCAGAGGAGGTTAATCGGTTACGAGGATGAGGTGGGTTCACCCATAACCTTATCTAGGTTACCTGTGGCCATCCCGAGAGCCAACAAGAGAACCTCCCACGCAGTGTCGATGGTCTCCCAAACCCCAGAGTCAAAGATACCGAGGGCACAGACGTTCCGCCACAATCCATTCACGCGCATGGCGTACTGGAGAAGGGCATGTGGAGTGTAAGTCGCGGCCAGTTGCCTGGAGAAGGAGAGGATCTTCTGCTGTTGCTGAGAAGCTTCTTCCGGTGTCTCGCCAGGGGAAGCGTACACGTTGATGGGGGTTGGTGGGACGACGGGGAGAAGGGATTGGAGAAGGAGGTCAGCGCGCTTTGTGTAGAGGTACATCGACAGTGGAGCGTAGAGATCTGCAGCTGGGATGCAGAGAGGTACAACGGGAACTGTGATGGAAGAGCCCGCGACCTTGGGGGCCGGGTGTGTGATGGAGCGGAGCGGTGGAAGGTTGGCACAATGTGCGGCAAGGATAATATTGTGAGATGGGTAGAGGGTAACCTTGTTGCGGCGGTTGGGGGCGGCCTCGTTGGTCTGGGAAGAGTAGACGGCAAGCATGTGGGAGGGCATCTCGGAAGAGAGATCGTTGATCACGATGGCGAGCTCTTGGGGGAGAGCTGGAGAGAATGGAAGAGGAGCTGGCTTGACGCCTCCAAGGACCCTGTACATTCTGGAGGAGACGTTGGGGTATGTTAAGGGGCAGAAGAAGATT
>Ga0307515_10004625_pt1 | contig 28272 bp, 26 predicted proteins | sample 17_EM_MG_FD_194513 | JGI IMG/M metagenome (GOLD analysis project Ga0307515, IMG submission 194513) | Populus trichocarpa ectomycorrhiza microbial communities from riparian zone in the Pacific Northwest, United States - 17_EM | ecosystem: Host-associated > Plants > Roots > Unclassified | place... | reverse complement strand
CTATCCCCAAACCACCCCCACGACGCCAGGGATCAGCCATAAGCCATCCTATAGGTTTCTATCATTGATCCTTGGTATAAGGCGATCAGCGTGTGACGCTTTGAGCCCGAGACCGCCTCAATCGCAACTGCGCAGTTGCTGCGCATAGGTCCGGGCCAGATTGGCGGATCGCTGGGCGGCCTGCTTGATGCGGCCGTTGGAGCGCCAGTTGCCCTGCCGATAGCCGGCATCGCCGGAGTAATAGGCGAGATAGAGGTTGTAGGCATCGTTCAATGCGATGCCGTTTTTCAGGTGGCTGTTGAAATGATACCAGCCGACGAAATGCACGGCGTCCGCAAATTTCGTGCGGCGCGCGCTCCAGCGACCGGTTTCCTTCTTGTAGCGGCTCCAGGTGCCATCCAGCGCCTGCGAAAAGCCATAGGCCGTCGACTGGCGTTTCCAGGGGATGAAGCCGAAGAGCTTGGTGCGCGGCGGTCGTGCCTTGGCGCGAAAACCGGATTCCGTATAGATCGTCGCCATCAGCACGGACACCGGAACGCCGAATTCCCGTTCCGTCTTTCTGGCAGCCCGCTGCCAATTATCGAAAAGCCCGTCGCGCTGCTCGAACACTGCACAGGCATCTCTCGTGTGGCGCGGCGCCGTTGCACAGCCGGCCAGCAACAGCAGGGCGATGATGAACGCAATACGCATCGCAGGTTTCTCTCGCTTTCTAAGAGATTACTAACCCGTAAATCTTAAAAAGACGTTTTTATGCAAATTGGCAGCAAGCGCCGGCGCCGGCCAACAGGACTGCTGAGACTCAAAAACCCGGCTTTCACCGGGTTTTTGCAATTCAGACAACTATCAAACTCCGCGCTTCAGACGAGGCGACTCTGTTCCAGCGCCGCCGAAATGAAGCTGGCAAACAGCGGGTGCGGATCGAGCGGACGGCTTTTCAGTTCCGGGTGGTACTGGACGCCGATGAACCATGGATGATCCGGATATTCGACCGTTTCCGGCAAAACGCCGTCCGGAGACATGCCGGAGAATTCGAGACCGCAGGCTTCGAGCCGGTCCTTGTAGTCGACATTCACCTCATAGCGATGGCGATGGCGCTCGGAAATCTCGGTCGAGCCGTAAATTTCGGCAATCCTGGTGCCTTTCTTCAGGCTGGCCTTGTAGGCGCCGAGACGCATCGTCCCGCCAAGATCGCCTGCAGCGGCGCGCTTCTCAAGCGCATTGCCCTTGACCCATTCGGTCATCAGGCCGACCACCGGCTCGGCGGTCGGTCCGAACTCCGTGGACGACGCCTTCTCGATGCCGGCGAGATTGCGGGCCGCTTCTACGACCGCCATCTGCATGCCGAAGCAGATGCCGAAATAGGGCACCTTGCGTTCGCGGGCAAAACGAACCGCCTGGATCTTGCCCTCCGAGCCGCGTTCGCCGAAACCGCCGGGAACGAGAATGCCGTGGACCTTTTCCAGATAGGGCGACGGGTCTTCCTTTTCGAAGACTTCCGACTCGATCCATTCGAGCTTGACCTTGGTCCGGTTGGCAATGCCGCCATGATAGAGCGCCTCGGTCAGGGACTTGTAGGCATCCTTGAGGCCGGTATATTTGCCGACGATGGCAATCGTGACCTCGCCTTCCGGCGTGCGGATGCGGTTGGCGACGTCTTCCCAGTTCTCGATGCGCGGCTTCGGTGCCGGCTCGATGCCGAAGGCGGCCAGGACTTCATTGTCGAGGCCTTCCTTGTGATAGGCGATCGGCACGTCATAGATCGAGGCTACATCCAGCGCCTGGATGACCGCCGACGGACGCACATTGCAGAACAGCGACAGCTTGCGACGTTCGGCTTCCGGAATTTCGCGATCGGCGCGCACCAGAAGGATATCCGGGTGGATGCCAAGCGCCTGCAGTTCCTTGACGGAATGCTGCGTCGGCTTGGTCTTCAGTTCGCCGGCCGCCGCGATATAGGGCATCAGCGTCAGGTGGAGATAGATCGCGGTGCCGCGCGGAAGATCGTTCTTCAGCTGGCGGATCGCCTCCATGAACGGCATCGCTTCGATATCGCCGACCGTGCCGCCGATCTCGCAGATGACGAAGTCGAACTCGTCATTGCCTTCGGTGACGAAATTCTTGATCTCGTTGGTGACGTGCGGAATGACCTGCACGGTGGCGCCAAGGTAATCGCCGCGGCGTTCCTTGTCGATGATGTTCTTGTAGATGCGGCCGGTGGTGATGTTGTCGGTCTTGGTCGCCGAGCGGCCGGTAAAGCGCTCGTAGTGACCAAGATCGAGATCCGTCTCCGCGCCGTCGTCGGTCACGAACACTTCGCCGTGCTGCGTCGGGCTCATGGTGCCCGGATCGACGTTCAGATAGGGGTCGAGTTTGCGCAGCCGAACCCGGTAGCCCCGGGCCTGCAGCAACGCTCCGAGAGCAGCTGCGGCGATCCCTTTGCCAAGGGACGAAACCACGCCGCCAGTGATGAATACATATCGCGCCATGGGCTTCACCGGATACCGTTTCAAAATCGATTCCGCCACCGAAAAATTCTTCATTCGAGAATATTCCGGTTGAAATGTTCAAAAGGCGAAATGCAAGCAAAAGAAAACCGGCGGAAGACTATCTTCCGCCGGCGGGTTCGTTCAGGCCAGTTCTTACTGGCCGCTCGGGACGTCCGAACCGGATGTCGCCGGATTCGTCTCTGTTCCGGTCGTCGCAGCACCGGCCGGGGTCTGTGTGGTCGTCGCCGGGGTCTGGGTCTGGGTGGTGGCAGGCGTCTGCGTGGCCGGTGTCGTTGCCGCGCCGGAATCGGCGGGAACGGCCGTGCCGTCAGCCGGCGGCGTGGTGGTGCCGCCGAGCGAATCGAGAACGCCCTTGCCGTTGTTGGTGGTGCCAGGAATCCGGTCGAGCACGTCTGTGGCATTGGGCTCGTAGCGCGACAGGATGCCCATGCCGAGCGCCAGCACAAAGAACAGGGTTGCCAGGATGGCCGTGGTCCGGGTCAGGGCGTTGGCAGCGCCGCGGGCCGACATGAAGCCGGAGCCGCCGCCGATGCCCAGTCCACCGCCCTCGGAGCGCTGGATGAGAACAACGCCGATCAGCGCGAGAACAACCATGAGATAGATGACGAGCAATACGGTCTGCATTTGGTCCAGTCCTGCCTTCGATCACGTTCAAGCGACATGCGGGCGAAACGCCTCACTTTGGAAAGCGCGCTTGTACGGCTCAATATAAGTGTTGGCGGCTGCATATACCAAGCCACCGCGCATTCCAAGCCCTGCCTTGCGGTCAGGCCGTCAATTCTTCATACGCGCTGTAGATGGCGAGAAAATCTGCGGATTTCAAGCTTGCGCCGCCAATCAGCGCGCCATCGACGTTGAGCACGCCCATCAGTTCCCTGGCATTCGAAGGCTTGACGGAGCCGCCGTAGAGAATGCGCATCTTCTGGCCTGCAGCACCGAAGCGGGCGACAAGCTCGGCCCGCATGAAGGCATGCGCCTCCTCGACATCCTGCACCGTGGGCGTCAGCCCCGTGCCGATGGCCCAGACCGGCTCATAGGCGATAACGGTGTTTTCGACGGTCGCCTCATCCGGCACGGAACCCGTAAGCTGCGTCTTCAGGACGTCCAGCGTCTTGCCCGCCTTGCGCTCGTCGCCCGTCTCGCCGATGCAGATGATCGCGACCAGCTCGGCCGAGAAAGCCGCGGTCGCCTTGGCCCGAACGAGCGCATCGCTTTCGGCATGATCCGTGCGGCGTTCCGAATGACCGACGATCACGTGGGTGCCGAAGCAATCGGCGACCATCTCCGCCGAAACGTCGCCGGTATGGGCGCCGGATACATCCTGATGGCAGTCCTGCGCGCCGATCAGAAGAGGGCTGTCATCGCAGAGCGCGGTCGCGACATAGAGCAATGTCGCCGGCGGGCAGATCAGGGCCTCGACCTTTTCCGACAACGGCCCCTTGACGCCTTCCGCCATGGCCTTGATCTGGTCCAGCGACCCTCGCAGACCGTTCATTTTCCAGTTTCCGGCAACAAGCGGGCGTATTTCGGGCGTCATGAATTCTCCTCCGGGGACTGCTTTTCCCGGCATTGCCCCTAGCAAATAAGCGGCGGAAAGAAAAGTGCTGCGCGCTTCGATGAAACGTGCGGGCTGAACCGTTTAGAATTGACGGGAAACAATACGTAACATAGTCTTTCAGCATCTGGAAAACCAAGGTTTTACACGATGCAAGAAGCCAAGGGAGCATGCCGATGCAAGGCAGGGTTGGCGTTTCACTTCTAGTCTTTCTTTTCTGTATTCAAGGCACGGCAAGCGCACAGGATGTCCTGACGACAACGTCGCCCGAAGACCTCGTGCGGTCCCTGACACCGGGCGGCGGCTCATCGGGCGGTGGTGGCGGTGGACAGATCATCGACGACGGCACGCGCGGCCTGAAGCCGGCGCACAAGGGCGTGCTCTTCCAGGGCGCCGAAGGCACGGAGACGACCTACGAAAAGCCTGCCGATTCGTATCAGCAACCGGCGGATTCCTACCAGAAGCCAGCCGACAACTACGCGGCCGCTGCTACGACGAACAGCTATGGCGACAAGGTGTCCGCAACGGTCAATCTGGCAGTGACATTCCGGCTCGGCTCGGCCGAATTGACCCCTGATGCCCGCTATCTGCTCGACAGCGTCGGCAAGGCGCTGCAATCCAGCGAACTCTCCAGCTACCGGTTTCTGATCGGCGGCCATACGGATGCGACCGGCAGCGACTACACCAATCTGGAACTGAGCCGCCGGCGCGCGGAATCGGCAACAAGCTATCTGGTCGACTATTATCACGTCGACCCGCACCGTCTTGTTGTTCGGGCTTTCGGTGAAAATGCGTTGCTCTACCCGGATTACCCGGATGACGGTCGCAACCGGCGTGTCGAGATTTCGACGCTGCAGTAGTCCACGCCCTGTCCCGGCCTTACTGGGGACATCCAAGGCCGATGACAGCAATGGCGCCGCTGCAAACATCCTTCATTAGCGTGCCTGTTCTGGCACGATCCATTTTTTATCGCATGACTGATATTTCGGGGGGCCAGACTGCAATGCGTGGACGTGGACGACAAACGAACTGGTTGAAAACCGGTGTGTGGTTCTTATTGTTCGCTGCCAACTGTTTCTGCATACCGGCGGCCTTCGCCAGCGAACGGATCGCGCTGGTGCTCGGCATGGCGAAATACACGACGATCAGCGCGCTGAAGAACACGACCAACGACGCGACGGCCATCGGGGCGACGCTGTCCAAGCTGGGCTTCGAGACAGAGATCGCCACCGACAAGACGCTCCCCGAACTCGTCAAGATCGTCAACGACTTCTCATTCCGGTCCGAAACGGCGGATATCGCTCTGGTCTATTATGCCGGGCATGGCGTCGAGGTCGGCGGAGAAAACTATCTCGTCCCGATCGACATCGACATCAAGGCGCCCAACGAGATCGCCGACAAGGCGCTCAGCCTGAAGCGCCTGCTCGGTGCGGTGGATCGGGCGCGAAAACTCCGGATCGTCATCCTCGATTCCTGCCGCAACAATCCGTTTTCGAACTGGCCGGTAACGACGACCGATGTCGCGACGCTCGACCCCACCGCCACCAAGGTCGTCGACACCGTCCGCGGTGCCGGGCTTGCCGCCCCCACCCCGGACCGCGGCATGATGGTCATGTATGCAGCCAAGGACGGCGAAGTGGCTCTCGACGGATCAGGCAACAACAGCCCCTTCGCCACCGCCCTGATGCAGCTTCTGCCGGAGAAGAATGTCGAGATCGGACTGATGTTTCGCCAGGTCCGAGACCGGGTCATGGCCGAGACCCTCAATCGCCAGCAGCCGCACTTCTACGGGTCGCTCTCGGGCGTCCCGTTTTTTCTCGGTGGCTCGGACAGCGCGACGGACGGCAAGGACAAGATGGCCGCCTGGCAATCGCTGGCGCCCGACCAGGCCGTCCAGCTTGCGGCACTCGCTAGAGATGGCAATACGCGCGCCATGATCGGCCTCGGTTACATGTCGCTCAGCCCCGACCAGCAGCGTTATGCGCCGGACAAGGCCTTTACGCTTTTCAAATCGGCCGCCGCCGCCGGTGATCCGGAAGCAATGTTCGAATTGGCCAAGCTGCATGAAAAGGGTATCGGCACGCCGCAGAACGTCGCGGAAGCGATCAGGCTCTACCAGCAATCCGCCGGCCTCGGTTTCGCCGATGCGATCAATGACCTCGGCTTCCTTTATTATCAGGGCGCTGAGGGCCTTCCACGCGATCCGACCAAGGCGATCGGCCTATTCCAGCAGGCGGCCGACCTTCGCCATCCGCAGGCAATGTTCAATGTCGCCGCGCTGATCGACGACAAGGTCATCAAGGACAAGGGGCCGGAGGATGCCGCAGGCTATCTCTATCTCGCGCTGCGCTCCGGCGTCGAGGACGTGCTCAACCAGCTCAGCACCAAGCCAACGATGTTCACGGCGCAGACCCGCAAGGCGCTGCAGAAAAAACTCTCCGAAAACAAATTCTACGATGGCACGATCGATGGCGACATCGGCTCCGGGACGCAGCGCAGCATGCGCATTGCCTTCGGGCGGAGTGATTGAGACGAGAGACTGAACAGGCACGGCCTATCGCCCTCACGACAACGGCGGCCGAAGCCGCCGTTACTGGAATGCTTGGCAGGTCTGCCGATCAGGCGAACTGGCTGCCGACGAAATCCTTGACGATGCGGACGATGCCGCGGCCGAGCAGGTCGTCGAGCGCATCGACGAACTGGTCGACATGCTGGCGCTCGCAGGTCAGCGGTGGCAGCAGGCGGATGACGTTGCGGTTGTATTCGGTAAAGGCGACCAGAGTATCGTAGTCGCGCAGCAGCAGCGCGCCGATGAAGCCCGAGAGCGAGCCTTTCAGCTTGTCGTCCAGCATCGCGACCACCGGACGCAGCACCATCGGAAGCGTCTGACTGAAATCCTGGAACTCGAGACCGACCATGAGCCCCTGCCCCCGAACATCCTTGATGATCTTCGGATACTTGGCGTGGAGGGCCGCAAGGCGCTCGAGCAGATATTCTCCCTGCACGGCGGCATTCTCGATTAGGTCCTCGTCGTAGAGCACGTTCAGCGTCTCGATGGCCGTGATGCAGGCCTCGCCGATGCCGCCGAAGGTCGCCTGGGCGTGGATCATCGCCGTCTTCGGCGTGCCGTAGGCCTTCATGTAAATCTCGCGCCCGGCGATCATCGCGCCGACGGCCGTCTTGCCGCCGCCGAGCGACTTGGCGACCGCGGTCACATCCGGCACGACATTGGCATATTCGAAGGCAAAGAAGCGGCCGGAGCGACCGACGCCGCACTGCACCTCGTCAGCGATCCAGATGACGCCATGCTTGTCGCAAAGCGCGCGGACCTCCTGCCAGAACTTCGGCGGCGCAAGATTGATGCCGCCGCCGCCCTGGATGGTTTCCAGAAGCAGGATGCCGATCGTCGGATCGCTTTCGAAAGCGCGGCGGATGGCGTCGATATCGCCGAACGGAACCTTGACGTTGTTGTCGAACAGGCGGAATTCGCCGCGATAGAGCGGGCCGTCGGTGACCGAGAGCACGCCCTTGGTCTTGCCGTGGAAGGAGTTTTCCGCATAGACGATTCGCGACCGCTTCGGACCGGCGGCGCGTTCGGCCACTTTCAGCGCGGCTTCCATGGCTTCGGAGCCGGAGGAGCCGAGGAACACCATGTCGAGGTCGCCGGGCGCGATCGCCGCCAGGTTCTTCGCCAGTGCCGCTGCATATTGCGACATGAAGGCGATGGCGATCTCGTGGCGATTTTCATCCTGGAATTTCTTGCGCGCGCCGACAATCCGCGGATGGTTGTGGCCGAGCGCAAGCGAGCCGAAGCCGCCGAAGAAATCAAGGATTTTCCGGCCGTTCTGGTCGGTGTAGTACATGCCCTCGGCGCTTTCTATCTTCACCTTGTTGAAGCCGAGCAGCTTCATGAAGTGCAACTGGCCGGGGTTCAGGTGATCCTTGAACAGCGTCGTCATATCGGCAAGGCTCATGGCCTTGGCCTGTTCGACGGTGATCAGGTCCGGCTTCTTGATACCGGGGCCAAGCGTCGGGGCATCGAGAGCAGGAGCATCGATGGCGATACGGGCGGGTTTGTCGAGCATCGTGGTCATTTCCTCGTTCATTCCGCCGGTACGGCCGATGGGGTTGCAAAACTGTGGCCGGCCTTCTTGGCACGGTATTCGTCATAGGCGGCGATCAGCATGGCGCCATCATTGTACTGCGCCTTCCAGCCCAGCTCGCTTTTCAGCTTGCCCGTCTCGCGAATGCACATCTCGTCGGCGATCAGATACTGCTCCGGATCCATGATCGGCAGGTTGATCGCATCGAAGGCAGCCAGCGTCGCCTTGACGGCAAAGGCCGGCGTCGGGACCAGGAACGACTTCGAGCCCGCATGCACGATCAGGTCGCCGAGCAGCTTTTTCACCGATGGTGGGTTGTCGGAGCCCAGATTGTATTCCGCATTCGGAACGCCGCCCTTCCACGCAAGATAGGCAGCCTCGGCGCAATCGAACACCGAGATGAACTGGTAGGGGTTCTTGCCGGAACCGATCATCGGAACCGGCAGGTTTGCGTCGATCAGCTTGAACAGCTTTTCAAGTATCCCGAGGCGTCCCGGGCCGATGATCAGGCGCGGACGGAAGATCGAGATGTTCATGCCCTGCTTGCGCCATTCGACGGCGAGCTGCTCGGTTGCCCATTTCGACTTGCCATACTCCCCGAGCGGCTTTGCCGGATGGTCCTCGGTCTGCGGAGACTGGACCGTGTGACCGTAGATCATGTCGGTGGTGAACTGCACCAGCCGGTTGGCGCCGGCCTTTGCCGTGGCCTTCATGATGTTTTCGGCACCGTAATAATTGACCGGCCAGAAGAATTCCCAGCGTTTTGCGCGGATCTGCAGGGGCGACAGCATCTTGGCCGCCATGTTGTAGACCATGTCGTCGGCGCCGATCTCGACGGCGAAAACGTCATCCGGCCTGGTCACGTCGCAATGGACGAAGCGGGCGCGGGCGTAGTGCGGCAGATCGGACTTGGCGATATCGGCGACCAGCACCTCTTCGCCGGCGTTGACAAGGCGTTCCGCCAGGTGACGACCGACGAAGCCGTCGCCGCCGAAAATGATGTGTTTCATGATGGGCTCCCGATTTTTGCTGTTGCGCCCGCCGCTTCGACGACATGACCTTCGTCATGCGATGCCATTCCAGACTGGGCGATGAAAACGGTTCCGACGCAGATGAAGCCGATGCCGGCGATCCGCCAGGCGTTCATGTCTTCGTGGAAAACGAAATAGGCGAAGACGGCGACAGCCACATAGGCCAGGCTGAGGAAGGGAAAGGCAAAAGACAATTCGACCTTCGACAGCACATAGAGATGCGATGCCATGGAGATCACGAAGGTGACCAGCCCGGCAAACACCCAGGGGCTGAAAACGATCTGGAAAATACGAACGATAAATGTTTCAGCCGTGAAGCTGAGCGGCCCAAGACTGAGCATGCCCTGTTTCAGCATGAGCTGCGCTGCCGCATTGGTCAGCACAGTAAACAGAATGAATACGATATACTTCATTTCAAAGCTCCTGTTCCCACCGGATGAACTACACGCAAGAGCAGTATATTTCGTGAAATCGGCGCATTTATTTAATTCAAATTGTAACGAGTCTCATTTTGGCAGTGCCAGCGCCGTGCGTTTCCAGAAGTTCGATACGATCGCCGGATCGCGGAACGCTTCCAGTTTCCGCCAGTCCGGGAATGATTTTTCAAAGACTTGGGCGCTCATGCGGGCATCCTTGTAGGGATTGATGGCCCCGCCGGCGGTCATCACGATCGCATCCAGCGCGTCCAGCAGCTTAAGGGTCTTTTCACCCTGATTGGCGAAATCCAGCGTCAGCGTGAATCCCGGCCTCGGAAAGGAGAATATCCCGCGCGATTGAATGCCGCCAAAACGCTTGAGGACCGTCAGGAACGACGCATGACCCGCATCCCGGGCCGTCTTCATCAACAAAGCGGTGGTCGCAGGCGCCGTGTCCAGCGGGTAGACGCTCTGATGCTGATAGAGCCCTTTCGGACCATAGAGCCTGTTCCAGCGACCGATCGCATCGAGCGGGTAGAAATAGCCCGGCCACTTGACCGTCGTGACCGTTTCCTGCGCCTTTTCCTTGCGGAAATAGGCTTCGTTGAACGCCTTCAGCGTCAATCCGTTGAGGAGGTTGAAAGGCGGCGCAAAGGGCACCGCCAGCTTCAGCCCGCGCGGCATGTCCGGAAATTCGCAGGACGCATCCGCATGGTCGCCGGCCAGCAAGACGCCCCTGCCCATGCGTTTGCCGGTGGCCAGTTGGTCGATCCAGGCGACCGCATATTCGTGTTCGTCGTCGATCCGTTCGGCCATTTCGAAATAGCGGTCGAGCGTGTCGAACCGGATTGCGTGCTGCTGGATATGCGCAGACGGCACTTTCATCATCTGCAGGTCGACCGACAGAATGAGCCCGGTCAGGCCCATGCCGCCGATCGTGGCGCGAAACAGCTCGGCATTTTCACGCATGGAACAGGTCACGACATCGCCGCTGGAGCGCAGCAGCGTCAAGGAAACCACGTGATTGCCGAAGGTCCCGCGGGCGTGATGGTTTTTGCCATGCACATCATTGGCGACCGCGCCGGCGATGGTGACGAAGGAGGTTCCCGGCGTCACCGGAAGGAAGAAGCGATGCGGGATCGTTCGCGCCAGAATATCGTGCAAGCTGACGCCGGCATCGCAGGAGATGATGCCGGTCCCCGGATCAAAACCATGGATGCGGCTGCGCCTGCGGCTATCGATCAGCGTGCCGGCATCATTGTGGCAACTGTCACCATAGGACCGGCCGTTGCCGAAGGGCAGAAGGGCGCCCGGCCCCGCCTCTTCGCGCAAGGTTTCGTAGCGGTCGGGCGAGATGGATGAGCGGTGGCGGCAATCGATGCGGCCCCAGCTGTCGAATGCACCGTCGTTCATTGCGGCCCCAGTGCACCGGCCAGGATCAGCGACGCGCCGATCGCCATGGTCACCAGGCTGCGCCAGTCGCGCATGATGAAGACGACCGGATCCTCATGAAGCATGCGCCGGCGCGCCAGCATCCAGATCCGCAGCAGCATGTAGAGCACCAGCGGGCACAGCGGCCACAGCACCCAGGGCTGCGAATACATCTCCATCATTTCCTTGCTGTGGATGTACAGCGCCAGAACCATTGCGGCGGCGAAGGCCGAGGATACGCCGGCCTGACCGACCATCTCGAAATCGACGGATGTATAACCGCGACCGGGGACCTGCTTCCCGTCCCGGCCGTCATATTCGTCCAGTTCGACATAGCGTTTCACCAGCGCCAGGCTGAGGAAGAAGAAGATCGAGAACGACAACAGCCAGAAGGACAGTTCCGTATCGGTCGCAGCGGCGCCCGCAACGATGCGGACCGTGTAGAGGCCTGCCAGCGTGAAGACATCGACCAGCAGCTTGCGCTTCAGCACAAATGTATAGGCCGTCGTCGCCAACGCATAGAAACCGAGCGTGGCGGCGAATTCCCAGGGCAGCAAGGAGGTCAGCCCAAGCGACGCCGAAACGAGGCATGTAACCATGATAAGACCCATGGGAACCGACATCTGGCCGCTGGCCAGCGGGCGATGACGTTTTTTCGGATGGCGGCGATCATTGGTGAGATCGGAGAGATCGTTGATCACATAGACCGCGGACGCCAGAAAACTGAAGGCGAAGAAGGCCATGACGACATTGACCAGCGCCTCCATTTGCAAAATGTCATGGTTGAGCACCATCGGCACGCCGATCAGGACGTTCTTGGCCCATTGGTGGACACGGATCGACTTCAAAGCCGAAAGCCGGCTGACCCGCCCGATTTCAAGCCTCTCCGCATCGTGATTGCGACGCCAGCGCTCGGCTGCGGCGTCCGGGGCTACGACGATCGCCTTGCGGGCCGCGTCGAAGACCGCGATGTCGTCACGGCTGTTGCCAATGTAATCGAAACCGCCCTCCCCGAACCGGGCGACCAGCGCGTCGCGCTTGCGCCCGCTGGTCAGGTTCAGCGTGTCGGAACTGTGAATGACGGAGGAAAACAGGCCCGTATGGGCAGCCACGTCCAGAGCAATGCTCTCTGCAGCGCCGGTGACGAGAATAACCGGCCTGCCGGTTTCCGTCTCGCGCTTCAGCCGGGTCAACACAGCCTCGCGATACGGCCAGTCTATGGCCTGGCGTCCCGAGCGCTTGGCCACTTCGAGCTTCAGGCGCGCCTTGCCCTTTGACAGCCAATAGACCATCGCAAACAACATCAGGGGATTGCGCAACAGAACGATTGCGACACCTTCCCACAGGGTATCGGCAGCAAGCAACGTACCATCCAGATCGACGCACAGCGGAATATGCCGCGTTTCTGTCCGAGCATCCATAAGAAAAGACCCCAATATAAATTAGGCAGGAACGTGCCACGTTGAGCTTTCAAAAAAGCAAACGTCAGGGTTTTCGGTGTTTGAAACTGATGCGTTGGTTAACGAAACGCAGATGTATTAGAGCATGTCTCCCGAAAGTGGGCACCGGTTTCGGGACAAAGACATGCGTAAAAACAAGAAGCTAAAGCGCGGGAAGCGAATCCATAGGATCGCGACGCGCTTTAGCGAGGCCGGGCCGCGATCCAGTTCAGGGCATCGCGCCAGTCGGTCATGCGAACGGGTGTGCCATGGGAGCCTGTTTCGAACAGAACGAACCCTGCCGGATAGCCTGCCTTTTTCAGCTTTCGATAGAACGAAACCTGTGCGGCGGCCGGATAGACGCTGTCGGCACTGCCATGGCTGAAGAAGACCGGTAGTTTCGCCTTGTATGCAGCGCTTTTCAGAAACGCTTCATCCACCGGCCCACCCATGATCATCATGCCGGCGAGCGATTTCACCGCTTCCGGCACCCGCGCAATACCCCAGCAGATAAAATTGCCCATGGAGGCACAGGCAAGCACGACCGGCTTGCCGCCGGATTGGGCATTCGCATAGGCTACGAGCGCCTGAACATCCGCAACGCCAGCAGCGTCGAAGGATTTGATACTCGGTGCGTAGTAAACGCCGCCGTTTTCGACCGCGAGGTTTTTGAGGCGGTTGAAGTTTCCGCCGAAGGAATAGTCATTGGCCCCAAGCCTTCGGTCGCCGCCGCGCCCATGCACGAAGATCACGGAAAACGCGCCGCCCGTTTCCCGCCCGACGCGCAGGACATCAATCGAGCGTCCAGCAGCCGAAATCGTCTCGTTGGCCTGGCTGGCCTTGACCCCGAGGGACACGTAGGCGCGCTTGACCCGCCGTTCGGGGATCTGGTCGCGGCCGTTGATATCGCGTTGCTCCTGATAGTCGACCACCCGGTAGTCGCCACCGTCTGCCGTCTCCAGAACGCTGGCATAGGCAAACAACGCCTCCTTGTAAGGCTGCAGCATCTCTGCATCGGCCGGCAAGGTAGAGAACAAAAGCACGCAAAGGCCAATAACCGGGCGTCGGACGAAATCAGTTGTGGACAGGCGCATCGGGAATGTTCCTCTTTTGATCCAAGCCTTGCCATCTGCGCCTGCGCAACGCAACAGTCGAGGCTATGCGAAGCGCCTGGCGGCGTGTGTCGGCAGGCCGGCGGACGCCGCATCGGACTGGATCGTTTTCAAGCCATCAATCTGGCATAATTCCGGCGTCATGCCAGCGATTCGAACAGCAATTCATGGAGTGTGCCTCCGGCCCTTTCGTGCCGGGAAGGCGCCTTCATCACGGGAAGACATCTGAAAGACCCATGGACGACAGCAAAGATCTCTTTTCCGCATTGCCGACACCGCCGAAGCCAGACCCGGCGCCTGCCCCCGTTGCGCCCAAGCCAGCGGCAGCAGCACCACCCACACAGCCGGAGACCCGCCTCGGGGCGGCCTCGCCGCTGAAAAGCGACAACGGCGAATACAATGCCTCCACCATCGAAGTGCTCGAAGGCCTGGAGCCCGTGCGACGCCGGCCGGGCATGTATATCGGCGGCACCGACGAAAAGGCACTGCACCATCTGTTTGCCGAAGTCATCGACAATTCGATGGACGAAGCGGTCGCCGGCCATGCCAACTTCATCGAAGTCAGCCTCGACGCCGAAGGTTTCCTCTCGGTGACGGACAACGGCCGCGGCATCCCGGTCGAGAACCACCCGAAATTTCCGGGCAAGTCGACGCTCGAAGTGATCATGACGATCCTGCATGCCGGCGGCAAGTTCGACAGCAAGGTCTACGAAACGTCAGGCGGTCTGCACGGCGTCGGCGTCTCCGTCGTCAACGCTTTGTCCGACGTGCTTGAGGTGGAAGTTGCCCGCAATCGCAAGCTCTACCGCCAGCGGTTTTCGCGTGGCGTTCCACAAGGCGGACTGGAGGAACTGGGCGACGTCCAGAACCGTCGCGGCACGCGGGTCCGCTTCCATCCGGATCCGGATATCTTCGGGGCGCATGCGAAATTCGAACCGGCGCGGCTGTTCCGCATGGCCCGTTCGAAAGCCTATCTCTTCGGCGGCGTCGAAATCCGCTGGTCCTGCGATCCGGCCCTCGTCGAGGGAACGGAAACGCCGGACAAGGCGGTGTTCCATTTTCCCGGAGGGCTCAAGGACTATCTCAAGGCGACGATGGGCAGCGAGTTCACCGTCACCCGTGAAATCTTTTCCGGCAAGACCGACAAGACCGGCGGCCATGGCGCCATGGAATGGGCCGTGACCTGGTACGGCGGCGATGCGGTGCTGCACTCCTATTGCAACACGATCCCGACGCCGGAAGGCGGAACGCACGAGGCGGGCTTCCGCATCGCGCTGACCAAGGGCCTGAAGTCCTACGCCGAGCTGACGCAGAACAAGCGCGCGGCGATCGTCACGACGGAAGACGTGATGATCTCGGCGGCCGGCATGCTCTCGGTCTTCATCCGCGAACCGGAATTCGTCGGCCAGACGAAGGACAAGCTGGCGACCGTCGAGGCCCAGCGCATCGTCGAGAACGCCATCCGCGACCCCTTCGACCATTTCCTCGCCGACAATCCCCAGGAAGCCGCCAAGCTGCTCGAATGGGTGATCGAACGCGCCGACGAGCGCGTGCGCCGCCGCAAGGAAAAGGAAGTCAACCGCAAGTCCGCCGTGCGCAAGCTGCGCCTGCCCGGCAAACTCGCCGACTGCTCGCAGAACTCGGCGGATGGTGCCGAACTATTCATCGTCGAGGGCGATTCGGCCGGCGGTTCGGCCAAGCAGGCGCGCAATCGTTCCAACCAGGCGATCCTGCCGCTGCGCGGCAAGATTCTCAACGTCGCCAGCGCCGGACGTGACAAGCTGACCGCCAACCAGCAGATCGGCGATCTGGTCCAGGCGCTCGGCTGCGGCACGCGGTCGAAGTACCGCGAAGAGGATCTTCGTTACGAGCGGGTCATCGTCATGACCGACGCCGACGTTGATGGCGCCCATATCGCCTCGCTGCTGATCACCTTCTTCTACCAGGAAATGCCGGAGCTCATCCGCGGCGGCCATCTCTTCCTCGCCGTCCCGCCGCTCTACCGGATCACGCAAGGGGCAAAAACGCTCTACGCCCGCGACGACAGACATCGCATGGAACTGATGGAAACCGAGTTCAACGGACGCGGCAAGGTCGAGATCGGCCGCTTCAAGGGTTTGGGCGAAATGATGCCGGCGCAGCTCAAGGAAACCACGATGGACCCGAGCAAGCGCACTTTGCTCAAGGTGGCCATCGACGAGGTGGATTTCGAAGGCACCCGCGAGGCGGTCGACAATCTCATGGGCACCAAGGCCGACGCCCGCTTTCGCTTCATCCAGGAACGTGCCGTCTTCGCCGACAATCTCGATATCTGACCGCACGCTTCACAAAATGATTCAACAGGCTGTTGAATTGATTCACGTTTCCGCTCCAACAGATTGAGCGGAAACGGTTTTCCTCCAAACTTAAAGTATCGATTCACCCTGCTCGGCCATCTTGAAGCGAGGGGTTACGCAGACGATGCGGTCGCAACATTCAGAAACAATTCGTTTTCGCCGCTTGCCGTTCCTGCCTTATTTAAGGAATAAAAGACGGCCTATAAGACGATCAACAGACGGCGACACAACCGAAAGACGGACGTTTCATGAAAGCTGCCCTGATCATCATGACCATCCTCGGCTGCGACGACAGCGCAACCCAGTGCCATTACATATCGACGGTCGAAGGGTCCTGGCAGACGGTGGCACTGTGCGATCGCGAATCGGAAAAGCAGCTGCCGAAATTCTCCAACAACCAGAATTATCCTGTCATCGTCGCAGTCTGCGAGACATCGAGCAATGACTTGACTGCGATGGCGGATCCGGAGCCGCAGCCGCAACTGAAGCCGGCGCCGCTGGAAACGCAGGCCGTTCCGGCGACAACGCAGACCGAGGCGAAACCCAACCTGCCGCGCCGGGCGCTGGCGTTCATTACCGGCGCCCTGCCGGATACGACGCAGTTGCGCAACGTCGTCACCAAGCCTGTGCATTACGTCGAGGATGGTTATTCCTGGGTGGCGCGCAAGTTCGCGAAGTAGTCAGACGCGCTTTCATCAGACACGGCCGGCATCGATCAGGCTCTGGGCGCTGGCCCGGATCGCTTCGGTCTCGCTGCGCGGCTGCCAGCCGAGCACGCGCCTCGCCTTCTCGTTCGACACCGTCGCATCGCGTCCGAGTTCCTTGAGGATAAGCCGGACGCCCGGATCAAACAGCGCGGCCAGCCGCGCCAACCAGTTGGGCAACACGAATTTCGGCATCTTTTTCGCATAGGCCGGATGGGTGGTTTTCAGCACCGCGACGATATCCTTGAACGACATCGCCTTTCCGGCAGCGATGAAGCGCTCGCCGGCCGCGTCCGGCACGATCATCGCCTGGACATGGGCGTCGGCGACGTCGCGCGCATCGACGACGGCAACGCGGAAATCCGGCATGGCCGGATATTTGCCCTTCATCATGCCACGGATCAGGCCAACGGACGTGCCCGGATCGCCACCCAGGATGGGTCCGAGAATCATGCCCGGATTGACGACGGCAAGCTCGATGCCCTCCGCCTTGGCAAACGTCCAGGCAGCGCGCTCGGCAATCGTTTTCGACTTGTAGTAGGGCGTCGCCAGCGGGCCATCGACATCCGTCCAGTCGGCCTCCGTGAACGGCGCCCTGCCCGCACCGTAATTGATGGCGGCAATCGACGAGGTGAGAACGACGCGGCGAACACCAGCCTGTTGGGCAGCCTTCAGCACACGCAAGGCGCCATCCCGCGCCGGCTTGATCAATTCATTTTCGTCCTTGGGAACACGATCGGGAAAGGGCGAGGCCACGTGCATGACATAGTCGGCCCCTTTCATCGCTTCGTGCCAGCCGGCATCGGACAGGAGATCGGTGATGGCGAATGTCAGCTGTCCGCCACTTCCGACACCTTCTGCGCTGCGGATCCCCGCTTCGATCTCTCCCGTCTTGTTCAACGCCCGAACGGTACCGCGCACGTCAAAACCCTGGCGCAGCAGGCTGGCTGCGACATGCCGTCCGAGGAAGCCGCCAATGCCGGTCACGACGACCAAGGGCCGTTTTTCAATTGTATCGTTCATCGAAAGTCTCCAAGTTACAAACTGACGTTTTTCGTCTATAATGTCAAATTGACATTATTCATCCAAACTGTCAATTCAGTTCTATGGATGACAAGAAGCAACAGATCGTGGCCGCGGCGGCCGACACCTTCATCCGCTACGGCTTCAAGAAGACATCGATGCAGGACATCGCCGATGCCGCCATGATGTCTCGTGCAGCGCTTTATCTGCATTTTCGCAACAAGGAAGACTTGTTTCACTCGCTGATGCAGTGGCATCATGCCGGCGCGTTGCAGGAAGCCGAGGATGCCTTCCGCTCACCCCTGCCCTTTGCCGACCGTATGGAGGCGGCGCTGATGCGCTTCACCTTGGCGTTAATGGCGCCGGTCAAGGCCAGCACTCATGGTGAAGAACTGTTTGAGGCCAATATGCGCCTTGCCCCCGATATTTCAGCCGCGACGTCGGCGCGCCTGAAAGCCTTACTGGAGAATGACGTTGCACTGGCGGAAGGACGGGGTGAACTTTCACTCGATGCAATCGGACTTTCCGTCGCCGCTTTTGCCGACCTGCTCTATTCCTGTGTCGACGGGATCAAGAAGGCCGATAACGGCCTGGAAAAATTGGAAGAGCGGGTCAATGCGCTGATGCGCGTTGTTGCAGCAGCGACCCGTAGCTGACGCAGGTGATCAGGCCGCTTCGCGTGCTGCCGTCTGGGCATAGTCCCGCGCCGTCTGGCGCTGTTCGGCGATCGTCAATTTTTCGACCAGATCTGCGATACCGCCGGAAAGATCGGCGGATGCGCCGGTGCTTTGCAGTTTCTGCAGCAGCATGGCGGAGATCGAGGCGGCAACGATCGCCGAGCCCGAGCGGTTCTCCTTGCGCCACATCAACATGGCTTCGGCGAACAGATTGCTGACATCACGACCGAGACCGGCACTTTCCAGCAAGGCGCGGATCGCCGGAATGCGGCCGTCCGCCAGGATGGATCGAACCCGCTTTTCCGGCACGCCGGACAGGTTGACGATCGAAGCGGCGAAGAAATCGATCTTGCCGGAGCAGAGCGCGTGCATCAGGAAAGCGGGGGTCAGGCGCCCGGTCACGCGCAGATGTTCGGCCAAGGCCGGCACGTCGTCGGCACTGGCGGTTCCCGCCATGCTGACGGCAGCGCGATCGCAGGCTTCGCGGGTGATGCGTTCCACCCGGCGGTCGCCGATCGCTGCCTGCACCAGGCTGAACCCGGCCAGCGCATGACCAACCTTTTCGACCAGCGTGTGGCGGGCATCGGCCGGCAGGTCGGCGCGATCGAGCAGATGGTTGCGGATCGACCAGAGGTGACCCAGGCGTTCGCTCAGCCGCTTCAGCGTGCGGCGGGAAAACTGGGCCTGTTCGTTTTCCAGTAGGATCAGCACCTCCTCCTCGCCGCCGATTTCGGCGATGGCGGCCGCGACCGGACGCGACATGCCCTGCCGTGCAGCGATCACCGCGCGGGTTTCATGGGTCCCCCTGGCTGCAAGATCAACAAGATCGGCGTCGGTCAGAACCGGAGAGCAGGAAATCACGGCATAGGCGATTTCGGGCTGGTCTTCCGCCAGCGGCAGGATGATCGTCCGCGGCACAGCCGCACATTCGCCGATCGCCTCGGCCAGGGACAGGCGCACTTTCGGAGAGGGATCATCGAGCAGGAAGGTCATGGCCATTTCGGCAGCATGGCGGTCCAACGTATTCATGTCGTTCTTGACATAGGCTCGGCCAAGGGCACTTGCGGCGCGGATACGGTCGCCCGTCTTTGCGGTTTCCACCCAGCGAAGAAATGCTTGTATGATCACGGACGCCTCACTACACACCAACACTGCACATGATGTTGCAGGACACGCTAACGGATAAACGTTTAAGATTGGTTCACCATGTCCGTTAACCCGCCGGATATCTCGATACCGCTTTTGCTGCTTGCTCCCGCCGACTGGCCAGCGGCGATGCGCGGCGAATATTTGGGCGCGGCGCTGATCCTCGACCTCCATCCGCAGGGGCATACAGCGGTATCACCGGATACTGTCAAAACCTTGCTGGCGTTCTTGCAGCAAGTTGAAAAGACCCCCAACGGCCATCCCGTTCTGGTGCGAATCGGCGGTTTCGGCGGTGGATTCGCAGAGCGCGATGTCACAGTCCTGAAAAACGGCCGCCCCCAGGCAATTCTGCTTTCCGCATGCCGAAATGTCGCCGATATCCAGAAACTCGACGTGGTGCTCACCGTTTTCGAGGCGGAAGGGAATCTGCCGATCGGGAGCACGGCAATTCTGGCCGAATGCGGCGCCGAAGCGGAGTTTTTCCTCTCGCCCCACAGTCTGGCCGGGAAGTCGGCACGATTGCGTGGCCTGGTGCTCAACGCACAGGCATTGTCAGAGATAACCGGAAGCGAGCCGGATGCCTACGCCCAGCCCGCGCCGCTGTCTTTCGCGCGCGCCGTCTGCGTGCTGAAAGCGGCCGAAGCACGGGTTCCCTGCTACGAGATGCTGCCGCCGGAGATCGGGCCGGTCGAGATGCTGAATGCGCAGGCAGAAAGCAAGGCGAACGGCTTCGACAACATCGTCGTCAGCCCCGCACATTTAGCGGCCCGTTTGAAGGGCACGACCGAGGTTTAGCTTTTCGGCCGCATCATCTCGAAGACATCGCCAGCATCGCAGTAATCCATATAGCCCATTCGGCCGATGGGCCGCACAAGCCCGGCATCGAACCGGCCGTCGCGGATTGCCTCTTCCCTTATATGAATGCCAACTACCTGTCCGATCACCACGTAATTGTCTGACATTTCGCCATCGAGCCCCTTGGGCCGAAAGCTTTCCGTGACCTTGCATTCAAGTGCCGCAAAGGCCTCGCCAACATAGGGAGCGGCGACAAGCTGCCCAGCAACTGGTGTCAAGCCGGCAAGGTCGAACTCGCTTTCGCCACGCGGCACCACCGCAGAGGTGGTGTTCATCGCCTCGCTCAACGCGCGACCAACGAAACTCGCGGTGAACTCGCCTGTTTCCTCGATGTTGCGGACCGAATCCTTGCGTCCGCCCGAGGAAAACATCACCAGCTTGGGCACGTCGCAGATGGCGTTGAAAAACGAATAGGGCGCGAGATTGTGGCTGCCGTCACCGGCCCGCGTCCCGATCCAGCCGATCGGGCGCGGCGAGACGATCGCCTTGAAAGGATCATGGCTCAAGCCGTGTGCATTGGTGTCGGTTGGATAAAACATCCGAGTCCTCAATCCTGTCCGCCAACCCAGGCGACGATGTCCGACAGCATTGGCCGCGGTCGCTCCGTCGGCGGCACCTGCGCCGTTCCGATGTGAATGAAGCCGGCGACCTTTTCGCCGGGCGCGATGCCGAGAAGCGGATAGGCCTTTTCGTCAAAGGCATACCATTCGGTCAGCCAGTTGGACGAGAAACCATGCGCGTTCGCTGCCATTACCAGATTGAGGCAGACGGCACCTGCCGACATGATCTGCTCCCACTCTGGCACCTTGAAATGCGGCGCTGCCGTGCTGACAACCGCAACCACGACCGGGGCCCGTGTCAGCCGCGTGTTTTCGACTTTGATCATCTCGTCCGACAAATCCGGCTTCGCCGCCATTGCCATTTTCGCAAGCTCCGCACTGATCCGGACGCGCTCGTCACCGCGATAGACGATGAAGCGCCAGGGTGCCAGCTTGCCGTGATCCGGCACACGCGAGGCAAGGGTCAGCATGGCCTCGACGGTGGCCTTGTCGGGACCCGGCTCGCCCATCTGGAAGGCGGGAATGGAGCGCCGCGTTGCAAGATAATCACGCAGACTGATTTCGGTTTTCATCACGTTTGATTTCCACTAGCTTGCGACCGCACCGGCAGCCACGAAATTGCCATACAGGCGCTTCAAGTGGAGCCACATCGTCAGGAAGTCAACCACGCTCATGCGCATCCATGCCCGTCATATTTTCGGATCGATCGTCGCGCTTTTCGCAGCGATTGCAGGTCCGGTTGCTGCCGCCGCGCAGGATGTGCCGGATCCGTTCAAGAGCTTCCCGTCGATCTCAACCACGCGCAAGATGCCGAAACTCAACAGTTTCAACCCACTGGTCTCGGAAACGGCTACCGGCACGGCGGTCAAGGATATCACCCTCCAGGCGCTCCTGACCGAAAAAGGCAAGCCGGTCGAACAGGGCCTGACATGGCGGGTGTTCAGCCCGATCCCGGGATCGGACGGCAAGCTTCCGCTGCTGGCGACATCCGAAGGCGGATCGGCAGCCTTCCAGCTGGTGCCGGGCGAATATTTTGTCAATGTCGCTTTCGGCAGGGCGGGCGCAACACGCAAGATCCGGGTGCCTGAAACCGGTGCGGCCGAGAACCAGATGCTGGTTCTCGATGCCGGCGGCATGATGTTGAACGCGGTCTCCGGCAGCGACATGCGCATTCCGCCGGACGAACTGAGTTTCTCGATCTACTCTTCCGACGTGAAGGAGGATGGCGAGCGGGCGCTGGTGGTGGCCGACGTGAAGCCGAACACGGTCACGCGCCTGAACACAGGCACCTATCATGTCGTCTCCGACTACGGCACCGTCAATGCGGTGATCCGCGCCGACATCCAGGTCGAGGCCGGTAAGCTGACGGAAGCCACGATCCAGCATCGGGCAGCCAAGTTGACGTTGAAACTTGTTTCAGAGGCGGGCGGGGAAGCGATCGCCGATACGGCGTGGTCGATCCTGACATCGTCGGGCGACGTCGTCAGTGAAAGCGTCGGCGCCTTCCCGACCCTGGTTCTGGCCGAAGGTGGCTATACAGCCATTGCGCGCAACAAGGAAAAGATATTCCAGCGCGATTTCAAAGTGGTCGCCGGTGTCAACACCGACGTCGAGGTTCTGTTGAAGGATGCCGATACGGCCAGCCCGCCAGCCGCATCCGCCGCACAGGATTGAGAAACCCGCAAGGCGCGACTTTCCCGCCGCGCGCTCCTCAAAGCATATAGGACAGCAACTCCCGGGCCTCGTTCACCGCCTGCTCCCGCGTGCGGAAACGCATGCTCGGCCGGCTTTTCTCTTCGCTCAGGCGGATCACATAGGTCCACTTGCCGCTCTTGAGGCGTGTGAATTCTACCGAATGCTCAAAATTGATTCCATCGACCGTCATGGTAAATCCAGCCCAGTTAATATGGGAACTTTGTGGCCCCTTGTGCGGCTGGATGCAACCGGCAAACGCGGCAACCGATTGTTAAGCTTACCGGGAAAGGTTAACGGCAGCCGATCTTGACGCCCCCAGCCCTCAACGCGCCTCGACGTTCAGGCTGAGATAGGTGGGATCGAACTGCGCCAGTTCCTGCAGCCGCGTCCAGTCGAGGATGGTGATCATCTGGTTGATCCAGGTGAACAGTTCCTCCCGGCGCAGAACCTGCAGCGTCTTGTTCAGGTGCACGACGGAGATGCCGAGCACGTCGGCAAGCTCGAGCTGGGTCAGCGGAAAATGAAAGCGGAAGCCGTCCGTGCGCCTGACGACCTCGAGGCGCACGTAAAGCTCGCAGATCAGATGCGCCAGGTGCGACTTCTTCGAACGGCGGCCCATGGCGACGATCCACTCGCGATGCACGGCGCCATCGACCAGCGTGTCGAGCCACAACAGCCGGCTCAGATGCGGCTGCGTTTCGGAGATGCTTTTCAGGGCACTATGCTCAAGGAACGCGACATGGCACGGCGACATGGCGACGATGCCATGATCCATCGTCTTCAGCAGAAAGGCATGCAGGTCGACGAAGTCGCCGGCCACATGCAGGGCCGTGATCTGCCGCGTCCCGTCGGCCATGAACTTGTAGCGCGCCGCAAAGCCGTCGACCAGCAACGTGCTGTAGCTCGGCCGCGAGCCTTCGGCGACGATATCCTCGTCGACCAGAAAACGCCGCTCGCGCCAAACCAGCTCGCCGAGAAGCGTTCGTTCTGTTTCGGTAACAACATCATGACTTTGGAGATTGAGGAGGAGCGATTCGATCAATTTGCAGGGGTCCATGGATAAGCGGCCCCTCGCCTACCCCATGCTGGAAATCGGCACATTTAACATTGACACGTCTGACGCTGAATTTCGCGGTTTCCGGGAACAATTTTACATCGCGGGATGTTTCCTCTGCTTAATCGAGGATTGTCAAAATGCGTCGCTACTATTTCGATCTTCACAACGGTGACGGACCGACCCGCGACGATACAGGCGTAAAGCTCGCCTCCAGGCAAAGCGTCGCCATGGAGGTAAGCCGCATCCTTCTGGAAGTCGCCCGGGACGAGCTACCCTATCAGGCGCGGGCAATCGTTTCGCTCACGGTGCGCGACGATACCGGACGGGCGATTTCGGTCGCCAGCCTGACATTCAACACGGAATGGCTGGAATAGCCGGGTCTATTCGGCCCGTTGCAGGAAGCGCCTGCGCGGCGGCGCCATCGCAAAGACCGCGTCGTAGAGATGCGTCAGGATATCCTTGCGGTCCGGAAGCGCACTCAGCTCATCCCAGGCGATCAGCCGGCCGATGCGCGAGGAGATCGTCTTGCCCGACAGCCGGCGGAACTCGCGGATCAGCAGCGAGATACGCAGCGTCAGCGAGACCTTGCTGGCCAGATGGAACAGCCGCCCGTTCTGGCCTTCGAAATAGATCGGGATGACGCTTGCCTTGGCCGACTGGATGAGTTTTGCCGGAAACATCTTCCACGGCAGGTCTTCGGCGCGGCCAAAGCCTTTTCGCGCGGTGGCGACGCCGCCCGCCGGAAAGACGATGACGGTCACGCCTTCCTTGAGCAGCCGCAACGCCTCGTGGCGGGTCGCCATGTTCAGCGCCAGGGCTTCCTTGGTTTCCTCAAACGAGATCGGCAGGGAATACGGCGCCATTTCCGGCACCTTCATCAACTCGTTGTTGATCAGCACCCGGAAGGGGCGGCCGAGCTGCTCGGCAAGCGACAGAACGGCAATCCCGTCGCCGATGCCGAAAGGATGGTTGGCAATGATGACGACGGGCGTATCCGGCAGGTTGCGCGGCGGCCATTCGCCGTCTACCCGCATGCGCACATCGATCAGGTCGAGCATCTGGCCGAAAATCCGGTCGCTGCGGCCGACGATGTCATGGCGCCACTGGTTGTAGAGACGGGCGTAGCGGTTGCGTCCGGCAAGGCCTTCCATGGAGCGGATGAACCAGCGCTTCAGGCGCCGGTCGTTCTCATTGGCGTAGGAAAGCTCTTTGAACTGCACGACATTCCCCGTTTCGAGAGACCACGGACCATTCCGGCCAAACACCCGGAATAGTCCGCTACCGTGACAGTTTTCTGACAGCCACGGTGCACGCCTGCAATCAGCCCCTTGCCTTGCGGGCTTGGGCCTTGCGCACGACATCCGGCGGCGTAGCCTCCAGCGTCAGGGTCGAAATCGCCTCGTCCAGCGACATCGGCGTCTGCGCTTGGCTGCCGAGCCTGCGGATATTCACCGTCCGCTCCTCGGCCTCGCGCATGCCGCAAACGATGATCACCGGCACCTTGGTGACCGAATGCTCGCGGACCTTGTAGTTGATCTTCTCGTTGCGGAAGTCGGTCTCCACTTCGAGGCCGGCATCGCGCAGCAGTTCGGCAACCTCGCGGCCGTATTCGTCGGCCTCCGAGGTGATCGTCGCGACCACCACCTGCAGCGGCGAGATCCACAAAGGCAGGTGGCCGGCAAAGTTCTCGATCAGGATGCCGAGGAAGCGCTCCATAGAGCCGCAAATGGCGCGGTGGATCATCACCGGCTGCTGCTTCTCCGAGTTCTGGTTGATATAGAACGCGCCGAATCGCTCCGGCAGGTTGAAGTCCACCTGCGTGGTGCCGCACTGCCATTCGCGGCCGATGGCGTCCTTCAGCGTGTATTCGAACTTCGGACCATAGAACGCGCCCTCGCCCGGCAGGATGCCGGTCTTGATGCGCCCGCCCGCCTGCTCCTCGATCGTCTTCAAGACGTCGGACATGACGCTTTCGGCGCGGTCCCAAAGCTTGTCGTCGCCGACCCGCTTTTCCGGCCGCGTCGAGAGCTTGACGGTGATTTCCTTAAAGCCGAAATCCTCGTAGACCGAGAGGATCAGGTCGTTGATGCGCAGGCACTCCGCCGCCATCTGCTCGTCGGTGCAGAACACATGCGCGTCGTCCTGCGTGAAGCCGCGCACGCGCATCAGCCCGTGCAGCGCGCCCGAAGGCTCGTAGCGGTGGACATTGCCGAATTCGGCAAGCCGTATCGGCAACTCACGATAACTCTTCAGCCCGTGCTTGAAGATCTGCACGTGGCCGGGGCAGTTCATCGGCTTCAGCGCAAAGACGCGCTCGTCGTCCGTCTCGTCGCCGGCGACCGTCACCTTGAACATGTTGTCGCGGTACCAGCCCCAGTGTCCCGAGGTTTCCCAGAGCGACTTGTCGAGCACCTGCGGCGCGTTGACCTCCTGATAGGTGCCGGCCAGACGACGGCGCATATAGGCGACCAGCGTCTGGAAGACGCGCCAGCCCTTGCCGTGCCAGAAGACGACGCCCGGGCCCTCTTCCTGGAAATGGAACAGGTCCATCTCGCGGCCAAGCTTGCGGTGGTCGCGCTTTTCGGCTTCGGCCAGAATGTGCAGATAGGCGTCGAGATCAGCCTGTTCGGCAAAGGCGGTGCCATAGATGCGCGTCAGCATCGGATTGTTTGAGTCGCCACGCCAATAGGCGCCAGCCACCTTCATCAGCTTGAAGGCCGTGCCGATCTGGCCGGTGGAGGCCATATGCGGACCGCGGCAGAGGTCGAACCAGTCGCCCTGGTAATAGATCTTCAGGTCCTGGTCTTCCGGGATCGCATCGACCAGCTCGACCTTGTAGGCCTCGCCCTTGTCGGCAAAAACCTGACGCGCCTTGTTGCGCGGCCAGATTTCCTTGGTGAACGGCTTGTTGCGCTGGATGATCTCCTTCATCCGCTTTTCGATCTTCGGCAGATCGTCGGGCGTAAACGGCTCGGCCTTGGCGAAGTCGTAGTAAAACCCATTCTCGATCACCGGCCCGATCGTCACCTGCGTGCCCGGCCAAAGCTCCTGCACGGCTTCCGCCATCACATGCGCCGCATCATGGCGAATAAGCTCGAGCGCCCGCGCATCGCTGCGCGTCACGATCTCCAGCTTGCCGCTCACGACCGGATCCGACAGGTCGCGCAGTTCGCCATCCAGAGCAATCGCCACGGCCTTCTTCGCCAGCGACTTCGAAATCGATTCGGCGACATCACGGCCGGTTACACCAGCGGCGTACTCGCGAACCGAACCATCCGGAAATGTGAGGGAAACAGGTGCAGACATCAAAATTCTCCTATCCAGTCCCGCCAACGAATGCGGGTGGTGTGGGTATGGAAGACCGACGGGCGGCCATGTGCGGTGCGCGGTATAATGGGAAATGGGGTGGATTGGAAGGGGTGTGAGGTCCGTGGTCGAATCGGCCCAATTGCGATCATCGACAGTGAGTTACTGAATAACCCGGTTTGCGTGTCCATTTTGGTAGCTCAGCCTGCTTTAGATTTCTAGGAAAGCTAGCGTTCGGCAAATAATGCTGAGCATCCAAAGTAGGAATGAAAGGGACCGGCACCTTTCAAATCTCCACTATCGAAACTGGACACCAAGTTGCCCGTGGGGACAGGTGCAGACTGGCGACCCTCGCTGAATATCTAACTATGGCGGAGCCAGAGAATGTGCGGCCACCACAGTTCTCTAAATTGAAAATGTCACCTTACGTAGCGAGGACCGCAAACAAGTTCAACCGCTGATAAGGCCTGCGCGGTATTGCTAATTAACTCTACAATCGCCATAAAAACGCATTTGAATGAGTGGGCCGACAATGAAAATCGAGTCGCAAGATACCAACATCGAAGCTCTCCTCACCTCCAGTTTTCTGATAATCCCTAGATTTCAACGCCCGTACTCATGGGATGATGAAAACCTAGAAGATTTCTGGAAGGACATAGCTCAGATTGATGGCGCTGATTATTTCATCGGCTCTATGGTAATTTATAAAAATGGGCGTCAACAGTTCGGTGTGGTGGACGGTCAACAGAGACTCACGACCATCACCATTTTGCTATGCGTCATCCGCGATAAATTCGCTGATCTCGGCGCGGATGGTTTGGCTCGAGGCCTTCACGCGCTCATCGAACGCGCCGACCGCGACAGTGTTAACAGATACGTTCTCAAAACAGAGACGTCTTACCCGTTTTTCCAAGAAGAAATACAGAAATTCGGGCCGGCAGATTTCAAGTCACAACCACAGCGCGAAGAAGGCCGCCTAGCAAGTGCTTACAGCTTCTTTCTTAACAAAGTATCCGACTCACTAAAAGCAGTGGACATGGATAGCCTAATCTCCACAGGCGACAAAAATGGCAAGAAAATTGATAATCTTAAGAATTTAAGAGATGCTGTATTATTCCTAAATTTAATTCGTATTGAGTTGGACAATGAAGATGACGCATACTTAATATTTGAAACACTCAACACGCGAGGTAAAGATCTTGCACTGTCAGACCTTCTAAAGAACCAATTTGCAAAATTGGTAAAGAGCAAAGGTGACGTTGACACGGTTCGAGAACAGTGGTCGAGACTGTTGGAAAATTTAAATAACTCACCCGTGG
>Ga0307515_10004624_pt1 | contig 28276 bp, 3 predicted proteins | sample 17_EM_MG_FD_194513 | JGI IMG/M metagenome (GOLD analysis project Ga0307515, IMG submission 194513) | Populus trichocarpa ectomycorrhiza microbial communities from riparian zone in the Pacific Northwest, United States - 17_EM | ecosystem: Host-associated > Plants > Roots > Unclassified | place... | reverse complement strand
TATTTATAGTAAACTTAGCTAAAGGTAGCCACTTTTCCCAGTCGTTTTGTAGGTAGGAGTAATACATTTATAGGTATTATTCTATAATCGCGTTCACAATTTTAGTTTAACCGTTTATTTTAGAATAAAATGCAGTTAAGAGTTATGTTTATATACTTAATTGTTTATATAGGGCTTGCTAGAAGTCTAAAATAAACTAGCTTCTATAGTCGGATATTATTAAATTAGGAAGCCTGTATAACTTAAAGACATACTTAATAAAATATTTAGCTACTAATATTATATTAATTAAGTCCATAGGAATTATATATCGCATTTTTATAAGATAGTTAATAACTACCATAACATTCGTAAACTTATTACTGTTAGGCAGGTTAATTATAAAGTTAATTAAAATATCTCGCCATCTTTATATTAGAATTGGCAATAGTTAAAGTACTCCTTACTTCTTTATATAAGAGGTTTTCCTACACACGCATATTCTATATACTTGAACGTATTTTCATACATAGTTATATATTATAAGCTAGTAATATACTTATTAGATAATCTTATAGATCTTTATATAGCTAGGGTGCCCTTCTATAGGGAAATTGTGTACAAATTTAAGTATTTTAAATCGTAAGGGTTTGGAATTCGGGACTACTATCTTCTATTAATAGTACAACCAATTATTGCGGATTTCGTATTTAGCGAGTGTGATATCCTTATATTACCGTTTTCCTATTTAAATCGCTTTTATTATATCTACTATCTAGGGGTCGTTCTTATATTTATGCTTTATTAATTCATTAATTTTTATATCCCACTTATCAATTTCTAATTTATTCCTATTAAGCTCCGCGTCTAAAAACATAGGGCGTAGTTTCTTAAAGCATTTAGGGGGCAGTAGAATTCGTAATTAATTTATAATCCGTTTATTAGAGGCGTTTACAGGTAAGTCCTATAATTATTATATTAATAAGTTAGGTTTCTAATTAAGTTTACTAGGTTAGTATATAATCTTAAAGTTAAATTATAAAAGGTATTCGGCCCAACAAATTTGGTATTACGTTAATTGCTTTATAGTTATAAAGTACTATAAGTTTTTAGAAGAGAAAGGCTACTAGGCACAGCTCGCCGTTCTTATTATATTGCGATAATACTCCTTATTGGTTATATAAGGTAATATTACGTATCTATAAGTTATAGGTAGTATGATGGTTGTTGTTCTTATTCTGTCTTTATAAGGGAGGGCGAGGAGCTTAAGGCTCCTCGCCACGCTAGTGCTGCGGCGACACGTAACGGCAACCTGCCGCATGTAACGGCAACTTGCTATACGTGATGGTAATTTGCCTTATGTAGTGACCACTTGTCTTTATTCCTAACACTAGCAACTCTTCTTTTATGGTTACCATCTATATATATATATACCGCTCGACTGGCGTAACAAATATTAATCCTCTTTACTTATTATTGCCATTGTAATATAAGTCTTACTATCCTAAAATTTGCCTCTTAGCACGTGGTGCTTTCTTGCTTATAAGTTATAGGTAGGTATCTTATTAGTAGGGCCGCTAAGGCGCTAGCGGTAAGCGAGCTAATAGCGATTTTCCATCCCGGGGATAGAAAATCCTAATTGGCTAGGTTAAGTTAGGGTCTGTTAAATATTATACTCCCCCCTCTAAAAAAGTCTTAGCAAAAGAATCTAACCAATTAGATAACTTTAACCGCCGGTTAAAGTTCCTGGATATCTTAAGACCTTATATAACTAAGAAATTTCTAGGGACTCCCTTTTAACCTAACCTTTAACTTATATATATAGAGTATTTATGTTAATAAACGTCTCTAGTGCCTTGTTTGGGTTCGCCTTTATTATCACATCTACTAGGTTATCTTGGCCATTAATCTATTAAATCTTAAAGAGTTTTTAACGCTTGTAGGATTACTAAAGTGCTATAATATTAATTATAAGGCGCTTCTCCTTTATGGTACTAAGCTTAATTAAACACTTATAAAGGGAATATAAGTTAGTGTATATAATTATAGGGATAATAGGAAGTTTGAGTTAATCTATAATTATCTTTAGGGTAGTTCCAATTGCAATTGCTATATTAACTCCGCTAACTATTCTATATATCTCTAACGCTAAAACGCTTTAGGTAATACGCTTACTCTTAGTTAAGCTCTAATAGATAAGATTGCTATAGATTATAAAGTTATTCTCTCTAGTAAATTCGTTTATAATAATAATCTTATATCCTAACTAGGAGCTAAAATCTTTATTATTTATAAACGATCTATTAATAAATATAAAGAGCTTAGCGGTGGGAAGATTAATAGGTATATAGAGTAGTCCCCAATCGAGATGGTTTATTTGCTAGGAAAGACGCTTATTTAGGGCAAGAACGTTATCCTTAGTTGGTTCCTAGTGTTAAGCGGCAACAGAGAGATTAAATAAAGCCTTAGGTTAATAGATAGAAGTAATATAAGCTCCGCGAGCGCGTTGCTCTACGTATCCTTGCTTTAGAGAATTAACGTTAATAATGTCAATCTTCTTGCCTTAACTCTTCTAGCGTAAAGCAATAGAATCCTCGTTTAGGGAGAGGATGCATCTATTAAAGAGTAATGGTGTTATTGAATTAAGCTTTTCCTTTGGCTTTGCTATGAGATTTGCCTTTACTAGCTTGTCTTCTTTAAGAGCTGAGAATTAGTCGTCTGAATAGAGCTATTAAGCTGCTGGAGAGCTTGAACTTGGGGTTCTCTTGCTGTAGATACTCCTACAGCTCCAGTGTCTGGCATAATACTATAGAAGACGTTCGCCGAGTATCTGTCATTAAAGGAGAACGTGGAACTCTCCTTTGGCTTATTAAAGATATCTAACTTCGTAATAGAGTGGAGCGTAGATTGGTTATTAAGAATAGCGACGGTTTATATGCTATTTACCTTACCATACTTAGTAAAGTATTGGTTAGGTAAGTAGTCCTTAATTTCTATATCTATAAGGAGCTGTTCGGTCTTATTAACCTTACCCTTAAGATCTTTTACGCCTTTATATTAAACTAGGAAGCTTTAGAAGTAGGCTATAGTAACCTTATAATTTCTAATATTTCTTATACTTTAACGGAACTTGTTATATGCCTCCTTTCGCTTATTAAGGGAGTGTCTAGTTAACTAGTAATTTGGCTTCTTATAAACGTAGCACTTCTTTTAGCGATTACTTTAAAATAAACCTCTATAAGGACCTCTATGATTACCTTATAGTTAACATTAATTATACCCTCTTCCGTATTCCCTACTACGGCCACTATATATTTAATTAGTCTAGTTATAATTATATTAGTTGGGAATACTTATTTAGGTAGGGTTTTTAGTATAGAACTATTAAGATTCTTATATTTTTATTGCAGTACCTATAGCGGAGCGTAGCTTAGTATATACTCCTTTAAACGTATCCGCAGGTTTATATAGCGCTAAATTATACTTAAGAACGCCACGGCAGGCTGAGATAACTTAGTCCCTTAGGCTGTTCTTATTTTGGTAAGTTTTAGTAAGGCTACGTTAGATTTTCTAGAGTTTATTAAAGAGTAGTTAAAGGCACTCTAAATAAGTCTTTATTAAGTTAAAAGCAATAACTCTTTAGAATGTAGTCTCCCGCCATTTAGATATATAAAGTTAGCAATTCTTATTAGTCTTAAAGTAGGCTCTAGTAAGCTAAAGCATTATATTAAAGCTATAGTTTTTACCCGTAATATAGTTATAATAGAATATTGCCGCCCGTCCCTTTAATATAATAGAGAAAGCGTAATAGTACTAGTGGCGTTAAATTTTAACCTTATTGTAATAGTTATAAAAGACCTATAGTTTTACTTTAAGTATATTATATAGTTTCCTCTAAACTTCTTCTCTTTGTTTAAATATACCTTTATTAGATTTGTAACTTCTTATAGTAAAGGCTTACTAGTTAGTTAAAGTGGAGGAGGTAGAGGCGGAGCAACTCTAAGTAGGAGAGCACCTTTAGGTAGAAGAGTAGCTCTAGGTGGGGAATTAGTATTCTAGGGGTTTTAATATAAATTAAAGTTGCCTTTTAAAGAATATAGGTTATTTTTAGGTTTTTATAGTTAATGTATAATCTTAGCTTCCGTCTATATTAGTTCTTCTATACTAATAATAACGGCCTAAATATTACTAGTAATTGGGTTACCGTTCTTAGTAATATATACCCTATTCCTATAGAGGAAGTCTTAAAAATCCTAAATAATATTAACGTTGCTAAGTGCCTAGGTATTAGCAGTCTATCCTATAAAATCCTCCCTAAAATACTCCTATAGTTATAAATTGGTATAGTATCTATTTTGGTAGAATATAATATAGTGTAAAAGAAAGCCGTTAACTTATTTTGCGATATAAGTTATTATATTAAAGGCGAATTCGTCCTAATCTTTATTAATAAGTTTTACGTACTTAGCTACCCCTAGTAGTAAGGAGTCTTTCTAGTTATTTAAAATAGGCGTAGCTATATTTTCGGAGGGAGGGAAGTGTTATTGGTATAGGGATTGTCGTTTAGTACACGTTTGTGACGTATATTTACGATTATAGGGCTTAGGACCAGTTCTGGCCTTAAATCGCGAAGACTTATAAAGCGTGTTATTCTGCGTAATAGACGCAAGAATCTATAATCTAGGAAAGGCTTAGGACCAGTTCTGGCCTTTTAAATCCTTAGATTTATAGAAGAGTTCTATTTAAGGTTTAGGACCAGTTCTAACCTTAAAAGACAGCTTCCTCTAGCACGAGTAGCACTAATATAGTGGCTTATTTCTTCTTAGTAATACCTAGCTATTCTATAGTATAACTATAAAATTAACTACTAATTAGTGTTGGTTATATAAGGTGATATCATATATCTATAAGTTGTAGGTAGTATAATGGTTGTTATTCTTATTCTGTCTTTATAAGGGAGGGCGAGGAGCTTAAGGCTCCTCGCTACGCTAGTGCCGCGGCGACACGTGACGGCAACCTGCCGCACGTAACGGCAACTTGCCATACGTGATGGCAATTTGCCTTATGTGGTGACCACTTGCCTTTATTCCCAACACTCCTCCTAGTATATAATTAGATGAGTCTGTTTTAACGATATATTTAAGGTCTAGGTTAAAGTAGGTAAGAATTAAAATAATTATAAAACGATATTTTAGGTCGTTAAAAGCTTATTTATATTTAGTAGTCTATTTAAATCTTATATTCTTCCTTATTAAGTTTATTAATAGCTAAACAATTTTTAAAAAGTGATTAATAAATTAATAATAGAAATTTGCGAATCCTAGGAATCCTTAGATATCTTATATACTACTAGGACTTTCCTAGTTTATAATTACAGCGATTTTCTTAGGGTCTATTTTAATTCTATTACGGGATATAATTAGGCCTAAGTACGTGACTTTGGACGCGTGGAACTTGCATTTCTTAATATCGTATTATAAGCCCACGTCTTATAGGCGTTTAAGGACCATTTAGACGTGCTTCCGATATTTAAAAAGTAAAGATAAATAAATTAAGATATTATTAATATACGCGGTAATAAATATATTAAGGAATTCGCGAAGCGTATTATTAATATATTACTAAAATATACTAGGACCGTTCTTTATACTAAACGGTATTACTAAGTATTTAAAAAGTCCCTATTATATACAGAAGGCCGTATACTTCTTATCTTCTTTATAAACACATATTTAATTAAAGGCAGCGACTATATCGAGCTTCGTAAAGTATCGTGCTTTTACTAAATAGTTAAGCGTTTCTTAAAGCAAAGGAATCGGATATCGGTTTTAAATTGTAATCGCATTTAGGGCTTAATAATCGATATAGAACCTTAAGCCTCCTCCTAGCTTTTTAATAAATAGTATAGGTAAGGCGAATAGAGATTAACTAGGACGAATAAATCCTTTTCCTAGATGCTTGTTAAGGTATTATTATATTATAAGCAGTTCTTCTTATAATATGCCGTATAGCGGACCGAACTTTAGTATTATACTAGGTTTAAGTTCTATCTTAAAATCGTGTTTATCCTAATGCAGGGGCAACTAGTCTACGAATTATTTTTTAAACTTATTAATTAGATCGTGGTACTCCTTAGGTATAAGAGGTTAAGGGTTAATATACTACTTTAGTTCTAGCGCTTTCTTAATATCTTTTATTATTATAGCGAAGATCTTATAGTCTCGTTTTCTTACTAATGAAATAAAAGGTACGGCTTATATTATACGAATTTTAAGGGGTTTTAGCGTAACGTCTTCGCATTCTTTACTGCAATTAGTAGTTATAGCTTTATCGTTTTAATTTAGGGTCTATAATAGGGGTAGTTTATATTATATTAAATTTAAATAATCTTATGCATGTTTATAGGGCAGATAGTATTTTAAGTAATAACTTTAGTAGTAGGTTGTATAGAACTTTATTATTTCTTTAACCCAGCTAATTAAAGGGTTATATAATTTTAGCTATCTATATCCAAGTATTATCTTATATTGCTTTAGGGGTATTATAAATAGGGAAACGTATTTAAGGTATTCGCCTATTTATATTTTTATAAAAGCGTAGTACGTTAATTCGCTATATATTAAGGGTTTGCCGTTAAAGCCTTATAGGCCTTAGGGCTTATTAAGTTTCTTTAAATTTAGGTATTAGGTTTTCGCGTAGTTTATATTAATAAAGCCTATACTAGTAGCTCCGCTATCTATAAGGATTTATACCTCCTTCTATTTTCTAAGTATTTAAATTTCACTAAGTATATTAAGGGAGTTATGTTATATATCAGCGCTAGAAGAGCCTAGACACTTATACTCTTCCACTTCTTATCCTAAGGCATAACTTGGCCCTAGGATAATTCATTTTCTAAGTTAACTAAAGGTAAGATGCTTTATAGCGATTAGGTATAATTTATAAAATAAGTATAAGTTAAGGAGTAAGTACGGCTTAAAGAATAAGTGCGATTTAAGGAGCGGGAGGAACTACGGCGGACTTTTTTAAAAGGGTAAGTTTGGTAATTCCTTTAGATATATCCTTTTCTACCACATCCAAAGCATTCTCCATTTATGGCTTAAGTTCTTCGTTCGTTAGTTCCTAAGGGTGTATAGGATTAAGTGGCGTTGAGGTCTATAGGGTCGTGCGTAGGTTTCGGAGAATAGTCGCGCTTTAGGGTATATGTCGGTTTTGTAGAGTCTTAAATATAAGGCGTAGTTGGCTTTAGAGAATAAGTTTGTTTATTATATTAAAGGTCCTTATTAATTTATTAACACATTATAGCAAATTTAGGTAGGTCCTTTAGCAGTTCCCTACCTACTAACTATGCTTTAATTTTATCCGAAATAGCTTATTAAAGAGCAGTAACTTTAGCGGCTTTATTTCAATCTAGTTTGCTAATATGGCCTAAAAATTCTAAGAAGCTAGTAAAGTCTCAATTCCGTTATTATAGGTTTTTTAATTTAGTAACAGCAGTATATTCGCGGCTAGTGTTATTATATATTCGTTCTAATAGAGAGATAAAGATTTTAAAATTAATGAAGGTGCCGTTACGGAAGAATGGGCTTATAGTTTATGCAGCGTCTTTACTTAATTAAGATATCCCATAGCTAATATTACTAGCTTTAGTAGGGTATTAGTTATAATTTAATAATAGATTCAATTTACCGTCCGACCCGGTCCCCCTAATGGGTCCACGCAGACTAATTCCTATGGTAAAAACTCAATATTTACTGAGAAAAACCCATTTTTTGGGTGAACAAAAAACCCCCAAGGGAAACGTGAGAGGTAGTACTTCCAGATAGCATCCATACTACATCAATGGGGGGAAAAACACCGTCAGGTTGCTGCTTTAAGACTCCCCTTGCGCGGGAGTGTCTAAAATGCCTATCTTACCCTGTCTGCCACTTAAACTAATTTGCCACGCTATGTATTGCCTATATTAAGTCGTGTACCTGCCCCTAGCTCCTTCTCCAAGTCTCCTGTAAATATCTCCTAATAATAACGCTTGCGCTCCGCCCGGGCCTGCATACTAAGGTCTCTTATCCTTTCCTCTATTAAAAGGTTTTTACAACGGGGTATATAACTTGGTATCGCTTTTGCCCTGGGGCCTAAACCTAGGCCCTTATACCTATTTGTAAGGTATAGGAGAACGCTCTAGTATTTAATAGGGGGGACTAGTCCCTATAACTAGATACCCAGGTTACTAGGTAATGTTAAAATGGGGGGCCTCTGCTACGCTTAGGGCGCGGATTATTTGCGTATATATGTGGGTGCTACGCGGTATATGTAGTATTCGTAGGAGGGAGGGGGTACGCCGGAGGGATAATTGCCTGTCGATTCGAATGACCAAACGTGTAACGATAGACGTGGTATGTAGCTGTGTTCAACCTTTTTGCTAGGGCTCACCCCCCAGTAAAAAATTTTTGCACCACTACCACCACGTCGCTGCGCAGGCGCTGCGCAGCCGTATACACGTCTCTGCGTTTACTCTGGTAGTCTATTGACACGATCCAAATGGAACATCAATAGTAGCTGCCAGGTTCCCGGGCTCCACCGCGTGGAGGTGCAGAGGCTGATTTCAGCGAGCCCAGTTATAATTTATTAAAAGTTTAAAACGGAGCTTAGTTATAAAGGGACGCAGGTTATTTCAATTTCTATTAAATATTAGAGGGTTAGGAAGCTTTTCTAATTTTATAGTAGGTACTAGGTTCGTTATAGGTATAGGTTAAGCTATTATTACTAGTTTAAGGTTCGCATTTAACGGACCGGGTTTATATACAGTTATCTTAATTTTATTTACAGGTATTACTATTAGGGTCTCCATTATAAGTGTATTAACGTTACGGAGTTCTTTACAGAGTGTTTTTATTAATCGCTAATACTAGGCTTCTAGTACAGCCCGCTACTAAGCTAAAGCATCTATAAAAGCTTCTTATATTGCAGTTAACTATTCCCTAACTAGGGTTATAATGCTTATAGTTAACGCGTAGGATTTAAGGTCGTTTGCTATTTTAATAGTAGTTGTTTTTAACGTAACGTAATATAAGGGCGCGAAGAGGATTTAGGAAAGATTTAAAGGAATAATATAAATTCTATCTAAATTTAAGGGTATATAGCTCTTGCTAGGAACAAAACATTGCGTAAAGAAGAGAAAGGAATAATAAGAGAATTATATAATTAAATAGTTAGGGGCTTAGTAGTTAATGCGTGCGTATGTACGCACGCGGTCTTTAACGGACTTTAGTAAAATTCGATTAATCTAGCAGAATTCGGTCAAAGCGTCGGAATTTATCTGTCGAGTGTTTTACTGAGACATTCCTACTATAACTGGGCTAGTCCCGTTACACGGCCCTACGTAATTAAAAAGCTCGCTAATAGCTAAAGAAGATTAGGAAATTACTTTATTACGATAAGTTAGAATATAGTATCGTTAATAAATAGATCTACTTCCGCTAACGTATCTTTATCCTTAATACCCTAGACCTCTACCTAGAAGTTATCTATTACTCTTATAGTAGCGGCCCCGCTAGTTACCCTAGCCAGGCTAAAACCCTTAACCTTTTAAACCGAATATACTAGTAGCTAGAAATCTCCTAATTTATAGCTACCTTTATTAAAGACTATACCCTATACTTTTATACTAAAACCCCCTATTCTACCCTACTTAGTTTTTTTAAAGCTACTAGAACTACCCGCTTGCCTATAAACCAATGTTTTAATTAACTATATTATAACGCTGCTAGTATACTAATACTACGGTAAGGTATATAAATATATCCTTATTATTATAGACCGCCTAACTAAAATATAATACCTTATTTTAGTAATAGGACTCTTAATAAAAAAGCTAGTTAACGGCTTTATTAATAACGTATATAAGCTCTATAGTATACTGAGTATAATTATCTTCGATTACAGTATATAATTTATTAGTAACTTCTAGCAACAACTAAGTAAATGCCTTAAGATAATCCTAAAACTAAGCTTAGCTTAGCACCTAAAAATAGATAGCTAAATTAAAATTATTAACGCTGCTATAAATAAGTACTTTTGTACTTTTATTAGCTTTATATAAGATAACTAGGTTAACTACCTACCGCTTATTAAGTTTGCTATAAATAACCAAATTAATAAGAGTATAGACATCTCCCTATTTTTTGTAAACTATGGCTTTAACCCTTACCTTAGAATTAAGCCTACTAGCTCCCGCCTATTAATATTATTAGTATAAGTAAAGAAGGAGTTCTTTCGCGTAGACTCTATAGCTAACCGCTTTAAGCGGATATTAATATAGCTTAAGGCCCTAGCCTAGATTTTATAGTAATGCTATAAAGATAATACTAATACCTATAGGGATAAGAGCGCGTTATTCTATAAAGGCGATATAGTTATAGTTAGCTTAGAAAATATAAAGATAAATAGACCTAAGAAGAAATAGGACGATAAATGGGACGGCCTATACCCTATACTTGTAATATACTAAAGAGCAGTTATAGTAGACCTCCTAAACTATATTTAAGTAAATAAATCCTTTTATATATTTAAGGTCCGCCTCTAGGCTGCGGAAAAGATCCTTAGTTAAGCAAATATTAATACTATAAAGCGCCGCAATATATAAGGACAAGTAGTAAAGAGAGATAATAACGGTAATATAGAAGATAAATAGGAGTTTAAGAAAATCCTTAATATATATAATAAAGACCCCTAAGGCCTAACTTATAAGATTAAATAGAAATATTATAAGGATATAATCTAGCAGCTAGAAAAAAACCTAAAGGGTTATAAATAAGCTATATAGCGCTTTTATAAGCAACACCCTAAAAAGCTAGGACCTCTAGACTAGGCATAAGATAAGAAAAAGCTATACTAAGGTCGTGGCCGACCACCGTATTAAAATTTATGGTGGTTAAGATGTTATAAAACTTTAACCGGCGGTTAAAGTTGTTTAATTAGCTAGATTCTTGCTAAGAAACGCTATATAGATTAATTTAGGTGGCGGTATAAAGTTCTACCGACCTTACTTACTAAACTAACTAATTAGGATTTTCTATGCCTGGCATAGAAAATCGCTATTAGCTTAGTTAAGGGCAGTAAGCGGAATTAATATCTTTACGGTAAAAAAATAGGTAACCCCGTATACTGCCTATTTTAAAGTTATTTATTTAATTTAGGGACCAAACTATCTAGGGGAGAGGAGTAATATTACGGCACTAACCTAACGTATACTGTTTTATACTATCTTATACTATTTCCTACTATTAGCTGGCCTACTACTAATGCCTTAGCGGCCGGCACTACTACTTATATATAATACCCCCTTTCCACCTTCTTCTCCTCTTTATACCATAACGTAGTTATTTAGTCTGCTTTATTGCAGCACTATAATATATAAGGTCTTATATATTAAAAGTAGCTAAAAGACTAAAGAGTAAACTATTTCTAGCTCTTATTAAAGTTTAATATTACTTTAATAAAGCATCTTAGGCCTTAAAGGCTTAGTTAAAGGCTTATACTTAATTAACCTATCTCTTAAAGGGTTATAAAAAAGTACGCTTAAAGGAATTACGTCTTACTAAATAAGGTTTAGCGGAACTTAAGGCTAAAAAGGCTAAAAAGAACTCTAATTAAAAAGAAGCGGAAATAACTTATATATTAGTAGTAAATCCCTTAGATAATCTAGCTCGTCTATTACCTCTAACTAATCCTTTTATTTTTAGCTCCTTCTTAATATTACCTAACCCGTTCTCTTTTAATACTCCTATACCTTTCCTATAGTATTCTTTAAGTTCTATAGTAGTTTTTAGGTAGTTTTATTATAACCTATCTACTTAACTTTATACTAGGTTTTATTATTAATATCTTTATAACTAATAATCTTTAAAACCTACTATTTATCTTCTTCTTATCCTCTATATATATCTACTTTATAAACTAGTAGCTTTATATCTCTATATACTAGCTTTAGTATTACAATATACTATATAGGGTAAATCTTAATTTTTACTAGTAAGTTAAGTCTATATATAACTTCTAAACTCTTAGCTATAATTTAAAATAGTCCTAGTCTAATATAGTCTAGCTTTATACTTAGTTATTATTAGTTACACAAGGTGATATTACGTAGCTACGGTTTATAGATAGTATGATAATTAATTCTGTCTTCTTCTTCTTAAGAATAAGGAAGGGCGAGGAGCTTAGGGCTCCTCGCCACGCTAGTGCTATAGTAACACGTAACGACTGCTTGCCTTATTCCCGATACTGGTAACTCTTCTTTTATAGTTACTATCTACATATATATAGATACCGCTTGACTTATATAGCGTCATGGGACCACCCTATAATACCTTATGCACGCCACCAATTAGGCCTAGTTATAATACCGCACTTTGCCGCAATCTGCCGCAACCTGCTGTAATCTGCTATATTCTGCTACGCTATGGAATTCTGCTAAATTCTGCTAAGCTATAGACTTCTGCCAAATTTTGTTAAGTTATAGGGTTCTACTAAGTTCTGCCAAATTCTGCTAAGTTATAGACTTCTGCCAAATTCTGCTAAGCCATGGAGTTCTGCTAAATTCTGCTATACTATGGAATTCTGCCAAATTTTGCTAAGCTATAGAGTTCTGCTAAGTCCTGCTAGAACCGTAATAGCGTATGGTATATACCTGTTAACTATTACTATTATAATATATACGTTTTGCTCCTACTCCCTTTTAACCTAACCTTTAACTTATATATATAGAGTGTTTGTATTAATAAATGTCTCTAGAGCCTTATTTAGGTTTACCTTCGTTATTATATTTGCTGGGTTATTTTAGCCGTTAATCTATTAAATCTTAAAGAGTTCTCGCCGTTTGTAGGATTGCTAAAGTGCTATAATATTGATTATAAGGCGCTTCTTCTTTATGGTATTAAGCTTAACTAAACACTTATAGAGGGAGTATAAGTCGGTGTATACGATTATAGGGATAATAGGAAGTTTAAGTCGATTTATAATTATCTTTAGGGTAGTTCTAATTGTAATTGCTATGTTAACTCCGCTAACTATTCTATATATCTCTAACGCTAGAACGCTTTAAGTAACGCGCTTGCTCTTAGTTAAGCTCTAATAGATAAGATTGCTGTAGATTATAAAGTTATTCTCTCTAGTAGATTTGTTCGCGATAATAATCTTATATCCTAACTAGGAGCTAAAATCTTTATTATTTATAAATAATCTATTAATAAATATAAAGATCTTGGCGGTGGAGAGATTAATAGATATATAGAGTAGTCCCCTATTAAGATGGTTTATTTGCCAAAAAAGACGCTTATTTAGGGCAAGAATATTATCCTTAGTTAGTTCCTAGTGTTAAGCGGCAATAGAGAGATTAAATAAAGCTTTAGGTTAATAAATAGAAGCAATATAAGCTCCGCGAGCGCGTTGCTCTATATATCCTTGCTTTAGAGAATTAATATTAATAATATCAATCTTCTTACCTTAACCCTTTTAGCGTAGAGCAATAGAATCCTTATTTAGGGAGAGGATGCATCTATTAAAGAGTAATAGTATTATTAAACCAAGCTTTTCCTTTAGCTTTACTATAAGATTTGCTTTTACTAGCTTATCCTCTTTAAGAGCTAAGAATTAGTCGTCTCCTAAGATAATTATATTATTAGTTTATATGCCAACGATTCTAAATGGAGTTCCTATAGTTATAATAAGGAAGTAGGGATTAAATATAGAAGTAGTTATTAGAAGCTTCTCTTTATAGTGCTTACTATAGGTAGCCCACTAATAAGTTCCTACCTCTGCAATTCCATATAATGGCTTAAGCACAACTATAATTATATCTTTAGGATATTGGTGGCGAATTTGCTTTAGAAAGTATGCTAATATTAAGCGCTAAAGGTATATCTCTGATTAGGTATAGGCCTAAGTAATATCTTATAAATAGACCGCCATTCTATTCTTTATTAAGGAGGGAGCTAGTGTAATAATAACTCGCTAACTAGCTTATTAAATTATGGGAGATTGCGTAAGAATTATCTTTTTACCATCGTCGTTGTAGCCTTAGATAATAAGCCTTAATTTCTCAAATAGGGCATTAGTATCTTTGCCCTTAATCTCGTTAACTATTTTTAACTTAAAGATGCAAACTTTATTAAACTTAGTAGGGTCATACTTCTTAAATTTAAAGACTCCTCTTGTAATAAGACTGTTAATCTCCTGCTTATTAGATGCTTAGAAAGGAGCTCCTAGGGTTATAATACGACCTTCCTTTTAGAGCTATTTTGCGAGCTTAAAGTTAGCCTTCTCTTTAGCTGTTATAAAGGCCATTAATAACTTAACTCTATTCTTAATAGTAGTAATAAATTGTTCTTCAAAATTAATAAGATATTGGCGATTTTATGATCCCTTTAGGCGACCTCTACCGCGTTATAGTTGTAGCACATCTACTACAATTATATTGGGATTATAGTCGCCTTCTGGAGTATATTAATTATAGTTCTCTTCTAGGGCATCTTCTAGGGTATCCTGTAAAGGCTTAGAATTATTATCTTTATAGTAAGGCTTAATAACAGTTAAATGGAATTAAGTAGGTCTATAAGGCATCTAAATAGTATAAGTTTAACTATTAATTGCAATAAGTTAATATAGGCCTAACTATCCTCCCTTTTTACGCCATACGCGTACCTTAGACTAGAGTGGTAGATTAATTATAGTTAAGGTGTTTAGGCTATTTCTTATTCCTAGTGCGTTATTAACCTAGCGTGTGGCATAGAGGTGTTGTACCTCCTTTATTATCTTGTGAATTGCCTTAGCTTATTACACAACAGAGGGAGATAGTGGAGAATTGTTAGTTATTTATGGGTAGGCGCTAAAGACTAGTAATATAGGTATGAGTCTATCTAGGCTAGCGGAATTTTTAATAGCTTTAATAGCTATTTATAAGGTAAGTTCTTTGCTAGCGTCCTTTAGTTCTAAAGAGATAATCTTATATATACGGCGTAATAGCGCGTAATATCGCTCTACTTTTTTAATACTATTATATGCCTTAATAGGGACTTCCTTAACCTTAATTGCTATTGCCTTTATTTATTGTCGGAACTCTATAGATAAGAAGTTCTTTCCTATATTATAGACGATTTGATTAGGGGGTCCTAGGTAAATATTAATCTAGTATAACCGAAGGGTATTCTATGCGTTTTTAGCTAATATATCTTTTAAGAAACGCGCGGCTTAGAAGGAGGTTAAGAAGTCGATAACTTAGAGCATTGGCTTGCCGCTAAGATATATAACGTTAATAATGATATAGAAGTTAAAGTTGTAGTTATCCTTAAGGGTGAACTTAAATCGGCTAGGGGACCTCTGGTTTATTTAGTAGTAGTAGCAGTATTTTATAAGATACTTAATTGCCTTAACCTTAACTTTATAGCCTGCTTACTAAAGAACCCTAAGCAATTAGTGAACTAATAGGTAACTAAAACAACGGTATAGTTGGCATAACTCTAACTTAGTTAAATGGCTCTAAGTAACACTCTTTTCTGGTTGTTAAAGGAGCAGCTAAGGGTAATCCTACTTGCGTATAATAGGTATTTAATTATCTCCCTATATAAGTATATTCTTAAGGTTATTAAGCTTAATACCTAGTTTATTTATATTTCTAATATAAAATAGAAATGGGGTATTTATGGGAATAACGTAAAAAGTAATGTACCCTAAGGGGGTTTAAACCCTAATTGTACTAAGAGAGATTATAGTACCCTTGCTAAAATAAATTGTGTATTGGCCTGCCATTAAATAGTTAATCTAAATAGAGCTATTAAGCTGCTAAAGGGCTTAAACTTAAGGTTCTCCTACTATAGATACTCCTACGGCTCTAGTATCCGGTATAATACTATAGAAGATGTTTGCTAAATATCTGTTATTAAAGGAAAACGCGGAGCTCTCCTTTAGCTTATTAAAGATATTTAACTTTGTAATAGAATAGAGCGTAGATTAGTTATTAAGAACAGCAACGGTTTATATGCCATTTACCTTACTATACTTAGTAAAGTATTAGTTAGGTAAGTAGTCCTCAATTTCTATATCTATAAGGAGCTGTTTAGTCTTATTAACCTTACCCTTAAGATCTTCTACGCCTTTATATTAAACTAGGAAGCTTTAAAAGTAGGCTATAGTAACCTTATAATTTCCAACGTTTTTTATACTCTAATAGAACTTATTATATGCCTCCTTTCGCTTATTAAGGGAGTATCTAGTTAACTAGCAATTTAGCTTCTTATAAACGTAGCACTTCTTTTAGCGATTATTTTAAAGTGAACCTCCACAAGGACCTCTATAATTGCCTTATAGTTAATATTAATTATACCCTCTTTCGTATTCCCTACTACGGCCACTATATATTTAATTAGTCTAGTTATAATTATATTAGTTAGAAATACTTAGTTAGGTAGGGTTTTTGGTATAGAACTATTAAGATTCTTATATTTATATTATAGTACCTATAGCGGAGTATAGCTTAGTATATACTCCTTTAAATGTGTCTATAGGTTTATATAGCGCTAAGTTATACTTAGGAACGCTATAGCATGCTAAGATAACCTAGTCCCTTAGGCTGTTTTTATTTTAGTAAGTTTCGGTAAGGCTATATTAGATTTTCTAGAGTTTATTAAAGAGTAGTTAAAGGCACTCTAAATAAGTCTTTATTAGGTTAGAAGCGATAACTCTTTAAAATATAGTTTTCTACTATTTAAATATATAAAGCTAGCAATTCTTATTAGTCTTAAAGTAGGCTTTAATAAGCTAAAGCATTATATTAAAGCTATAGTTTTTACCTATAATATAGTTATAATAGAATATTACTACCTGTCCCTTTAATATAATGGAGAAAGCGTAGTGGTACTAGTGGCGTTAAATTTTAACCTTATTATAATAGTTATAGAAGACCTATAGTTTTACTTTAAGTATATTATATAGTTCTCCTCCAAACTTCTTCTCTTTATCTAAATATACCTTTATTAGATTTATAACTTCTTATAGTAAAGGCTTACCGGTTAGCTAGAGTGGAGGAGGTAAAGGCGGAGTAACTCTAAATAGGAGAGTATCTCTAGGTAGGAGAGTAGCTCTAGGTAGGGGGTTAGCGTTTTAGGGGTTTTAATATAAATTAAAGTTACCTTCTAAAGAATATGGGTTGTTTTTAGGTTTCTATAGTTAACGTATAATCTTAGCTTCCATCTATATTAGTTCTTTTATACTAGTAATAATGGCCTAAATATTACTAGTAATTGGGTTACTGTTCTTAGTAATATATACCCTATTCCTATAGAGAAAGTCTTAAAAATCCTAAATAATATTAACGTTACTAAGTGCCTAGGTATTAGCAGTCTATTCTATAAAATCCTCCCTAAAATACTTCTATAGTTATAAATCGGCGTAATATCTATTTTAGTAGCATATAATATAGTGTAGGAGAAAGCTGTTAACTTATTTTGCGGTATAAGTTATTATATTAAAGGCGAATTCGTCCTAATCTTTATTAATAAGTTTTATATACTTAGCTACCCCTAGTAGTAAGGAGTCTTTCTAGTTATTTAAAGTAGGCGTAGCCATATTTTCGGAGGAAGGGAAGTGTTATTAGTATAGGGATTGTCGTTTAGTACGCGTTCGTAATATATATTTGTTATTTAGTACGCGTTTATAATATATATTTGCGATTATAGGGCTTAGGACCAGTTCTAGCTTTAAATCGCAAAGACTTATAAAGCGTGTTATTCTGCGTAATAGACGCAAGAATCCGTAGTCTTAGAAAGGCTTAGGACCAGTTTTAGCCTTTAAATCCTTAGATTTGTAAAAGAGTTCTATTTAAGGTTTAGGACCAGTTCTAACCTTAAAAAACAGCTTCCTCTAGCATAAGTAGCACTGGTATAGTAGCTTGTCTCTTTTTAGTGGAATACCTAGCTGTTCTGTGGTATAACAGTAAAGTTAACTACTAATTAGTATTGGTTACATAAGGTAATATCACATAGCTACAGTTCGTAGATAGTATAATAATTAATTTTATCTTCTTCTTCTTAAGAATAAGGAAGGGCGAGGAGCTTAGGGCTCCTCGCCACGCTAGTGCCGCGGCGACACGTAACGACCGCTTGCCTCATTCCCGACAGTTATTAACTTATAAAATTTTTATATAGTAGCTATACTTTATTCCCCTCCTTAAGATCTAGTCCCTTAGATTTCCTAGTATTATAGTACTTTTTTATTTTTTTAATACTAATTTTACTAATCCTATAAGGTCTTTATAAAGATTTATTAGTATTTTTATTCTTTCCTTAGCTATACTACTTATTTTCTTTACTTATTTTAATAATAATAATATCTTAGGCTTATATCTATAGTTTATTATAAATAGTAATATCTCTATACCTTTTTATAGTATTATATTATATATAAACTATATAATTACTAGTAATAATACCTAATTATTCTATACGTAATTAATATAGTACCTTAGATACTGTTCTAGTGTCTAATTTAATCCTTTTATCTGTCTATCTGTCTATAAATAATATGCTATTAATATTACTACGTAAACTCCTTACTCTGCTAAAAATACCTCCTAAAATACTACTATAGATTTTAGATATCTATTTAATATAATCTTATTTAGTACTCTATATCTTATAAAAATTTCTTTTATATAGATTTTAGCCATATCTTTTACTAAGATTTCTTCTATATATACTACAAAGTAGCCCTATTTAGTTAACTTGTCTACTATTATAAAAATTATATTATACTCCTATCCAGTAATAGAATCTCTTAATTTTAGTAACTTTATAATAAAGTCCTATAATATAACCTCCTATAGTCTTTCTAGTATCTTAATAGGCTATAGCTTCCCGTACAGTTTATACCTTATTAGTTTATTTCTCTAGCAACCTAAATATTCTCTTATAACTTCTCTTATTAAGCCCTAAATTTCTCAAATAATATACTTATTCTAAAGTCTTAATACTAGCCCCTAGGCCCCTTTATATTCCTATATTATTCCCTTATAAAATTCTTTAATAAATTCTTCTATAATACTTCTTAGTACGTATATTACTTCTCTATTCTTATACTACTCTAAGTCTAAATCCTTACTCTACGCTTCCTAGATCTTTTATAACTATATACTCTTAGGTGCTTTATAGGTCTATAGTTTTTAAGTTATTATAATCTTTCGGTAATTATATCTAATTAATCCGTCCTTATCTTTATATAGTATTACCCCTAATAGCTTCTTATTATTTTATAGTTTAGCTTTCCTACTTAGCGCGTTAGCTCTTATATTCTCTATTCTTTTTAGTATACTAAATCTTAAAAATAGTATTCTATAAGCATTTCCGCCTATCTAACTTATCTCTAATTAAAGTTCTTTTATTATTAGGAACCCTATTAGGTTTTTATAATCTATTTTAACTATAAATAGTTTTTTAGTACCTTATAAAAATACTCCTTATTCCCTAAGTACTATAACTATACCTAATAACTCCTTATTATAAATGCTATAGTTTAGTTCTAGTAGTATTATCTTCTAACTATAGTATGCTATTAGGTGCTATATATTTCCATACTTTTATAATAAGTATACTTCTAGTATAAAGTCTAATATATCTATTTCTATAACTATTTTTAGTTCTAGTTAGTAGATCTTAAGAATTAGCTCCTAGGTAAATAATTTCTTAAGTTTTTAAAACAACTTCCTTTATTTATTTCCATATACCTATAGTTCCTCTTTCTTTATAAGTCTTATAAACAGTTTAATATTCTTTAACTACTATATTATAAACCTTCTATAGTAGTTATAAACCCCTAAAAATTACCTTAACTATATTACGTTCTTTAGTTTTTACTAACTTACTATAGCTTTAATTTTCTTTAGGTCCATACTAATATAACCTAGTTTAATAATAAATCCGATAAAATTAGTCTTCCTTATAAAGAACTCGCATTTTTTAATAGCTACTAATATCTGTTCTTCTTATAGTCTTTTTAAAACCCATTTAATATATTCTCTATATTCTCCCTTAATTATTAAGTAAATAATAATAATATTAAGGTATACTATAACAAACTTATCTAAGTATTCTCTTAATATATTATTAATTTACTTCTAAAACGTTGCTAGCACGTTTATAAGTCCGAATTATATAACCAATAGTTTATATAGTCCTTTCTTTAACTTAAAGGCTGCCTTTTATTTATTACCCTCCTTAATTTTAATCTAATAGTATACCTATTTTAGATCTGTCTTTATAAAGATTTATACATTACCTATCCTATCTTAAATTTTACTAATTAAGGGTAAAGGATACCTATTCTTCCTAATAATGCTATTTAATTATTTATAGTTAATATATAATCTAAGCTTTTTAATTTTTCTTTAGTATAAACAGTACTGGATAACCTACTAATAACTATAATGGTTTAATATATTCCTTTTATAAGTTTTCCTAGATAAACTCCTTAAGTGCTCTTAACTCTTTTTTAGTTAGCCTATAAATTAGAAAGAACTTAGACTTATTCCTAGTTCTAACTCTATTTTATAGTCCTATACTATATACTTTAACTATAACGGAACCTTGTAGTAAGTACTACGGTGGGTTCTGTTATTGGGCTAGGTGTGTAGGTGATGCGTAAAGTTAACAACGTAATAATAACTGGTGGAGTGGTTGCCCAACAAATTAACTCTAATTATATTCTAAGAATTACTATAAGGAAAGAACTATCTAGGTAGGGACTAAGGTCCTTTAAATACACGACCGTACTCTTATAAAATCCTTTTTATACGTAATATACGTAAGGTACGTAAGGTACGTACGTTCCGTCCATTCTCCACGTTCCTTACGTAGCACATTATATAACTTATACTACTATTCCTCGTTATATGGTTCTACCGGTTTTATCCTAAACCGTACTTATATTAACCAACTAGCTTCTTCTAACTTCTCTTTAAGTAGTCGTAATATTGTACTTAAAGCGTCCGTAATACCATCTCCCTCCTCTTTATCTTTGTCCTTAAAGATTCCAAATATCTCTAAGTTATTTACTAGAGGTGTAATATCCGTCTAATTAATTTGGTTAATATTATTACTTATAATGCCTAAAGCTTCTTCTTCTTTATACGCGTAGCGACGCGCTCGCACCGTTGCTGCAATACTATTGCTAGGTAAAATTATACTATTTCCGTGTTCTCGTTGTGTAAAAGAGGGGTTAGTTTATGTTACGCTGGCGAGTCCTTTATCTCGGCAACCTTCCTCTTACTTAGAGTGTACTAAAGCGAATATTTATTCGTCCTACGACGTTCGCTCTTCCTCTAATACTAAGTATACGCGTCCTATAACTCTCAATAGTCGTTAAGTTCCTTAAGTAATTTGTTATAGGGTCTTATGTTTAATCTGCTGCTATAAAGCTTAATAGTAAGTTGTTATAAGCCCTGGCTAAGCTAGAATGTTCTTATAATGCGGAATAGAAAGCCCTGGATACTTAAATCGCGGTATTTACTTATCTTCTTCGCCTTAAGAAGGTTTGTAAGAAGGTCCGTTTTAAGGAGTAGAAACTTATAAAATAAGGTCTATAGGAACTTAGTAATAAAAGAACGGATTCTCTTCCAATAGCGAAGGAAATAACTCTAAGTAGTTCGGCAATCGCTTTTTCTAGGTCCCCCTTAGGTGACTTATTCTTTAGTGATCCTTCTTTAATATTACCTAACCTATTCTCTTCTAATACTCCTATACCTTTCTTATAGCATTCTTTAAATTTTCTAGTGGTTCCTAGGTAGTCTTATTATAGCCTGTCCACTTAACCTCGTACTATATTTTATCGTTAATATCCTTATAACTAACGATCTTTAAAACTTACTATTTATCTTCTTCTTGCCCTCTATATGTGTCTGCTTTATAGACTAGTGGCTTAACTTTCCTATATACTAGCTCTAGTATTGCAATATACTATATAGGGTAGATCTTTATCTTAGCTAGTAGGTTTAACTTAAACGTAACTAGTGAAATTCTCTAACTAATTTTAAAAGGTCCTAGCCTAACGTAGTCTAACTTCTTACTTAGTTATTAACTCTTAAAATTTTTGTATAGTAGCTATACTTTATCTCCCTCCTTAAGATCTAGTCCCTTAGATCTCTTAGTATTATAGTATTTCTTTATTCTTTGCTATACTACTTTAGCTATTTCCATAAGGTTCTTATAAAGATTTATTAATATCTCTATCCTTTACTTAGCTGTGCTACTTATTTTTTTTACTTAATGTGGCGATAGCGATGTTCTTAGCTTATATCTATAATTTGCCTTAAATAGTAACATACCTATTTCTTCTTATAGTGTTGCATTATATGCAAACTGTATAACTAGTAATAATAATACCTAATTATTCTGTGCGTGATTAATATAATGTCTTAGATACTGCTCTAGTATCTAATTTAATCTTTCCGTTTAACTATCTGTCTGCGGATAATATATAGTAGAAGTTGCTACTTAAACTCCTTGCTCCGCTAAGAATACCTCCTAAAATACTACTATAAATCTTAGATCTCTATCTAATATAATCTTATTTAGTGCTCTATATCTTATAAACACTTCCTTAATATAGATTCTAGCGATATCCTCCGCTGAGATTTCTTCTGTATATGCTATAAAGTATCCCTACTTTATAAGCTTATCTACTATTACTAAGATTGCATTATAATCTTGTCCGGTAATAGGATTTCTTAACTTTAGTAACTTAATAATAAAGTCCTATAATATAACCTCTTATGGTTTCTCTGGTATTTTAATAGGTTATAGCTCTCTATACGGCTTATACCTTATTGGTTTATTTCTTTAGCAATCTAAATACTCCTTAGTGACCTTTCTAGCTATCCTCTAGATTTCGTTAATAATATACTCCTCCTAGAGTCTTAACACTAAGCCTGTAGCTCCGTTATGTCCTTAAGTTAGTCCTTTATAGAAATCTTCTATAAATTGCTCTGCTATACTTCTTGGGATGTACTTTGCTTTTTGGTTTTTATATATGTCCATCTATAAGTCTTCTAGCTATACTTCTAAAATTCTTTGTGCCTAAAGGCTTTCTAGTAACTTATAGATTTTCTCTAATTCTTCCTAAGTTGTTATAATTTTTGGATAATTATACCTAATTAATTTATCTATATCTTTTCGCAATAAAGCCCCTAATGGCTTTTTATTATTTTATAGTTTAGCCTTTTAACTTAGAGCGTCCGCTCTTATGTTGTCTGTACCCTTAATATACTAAATCTCGAAATGGTATTCTATAAGCATCTCTGCCTATCTAACCTATCTTTAGTTAAGTTCCTTTGTTATTAGGAATCCTGTTAGGTTCTTATAATCCGTTTTAACTATAAATAGTTTCTTTATACCTTATAAGAATGCTCTCTATTTCTTTAGTGCTGTAACTATACCTAATAACTCCTTGTTATAGATATTATAGTTTAGTTCTAGTGGTGTTATCTTCCGACTATAGTATGCTACTAGGTGCTATCTATTTGGATGCTTTTATATAAAGCACGCCCCTAGTGCAAAGTCTAATATATCTATCTTAATAACCATCTCTAGCCCTAGTTAATAGATCTTAAGAACTAGCTCCTGGGTAAATAACCTTTTAACTTCCTTAAATAGTTCTTATTGTTCCTTTCCCTATGCCTATAGTTTTTCTTTCTTTATTAACCGCGTAAATAGCTTAATATCCTTTAACTATTGCGCTATAAACCTTCTATAGTAATTGCAAAACCCTAAAAACGATTTTAACTGCGTAACGTTCTCTAGTTCTTACTAATTTACTATAGCCTCGATCTTCTTTAGATCTATACTAAGTTGGCCTAGTTTAATAATAAATCTAATGAAATCTATCTTCCTAGTAAAGAACTTGTATTTCTTAATTACTACTAGCATCTGTTCTTCTTGTAGTCTCTTTAAGACCTATTTAACGTGTTCCCTGTGTTCTTCTTCAGTTATTAAGTAGATAATGATATTATTAAGGTATACCATAATAAATTTATCTAAGTATTCTCCTAATATATTGTTGATTTGCTTTTAGAACGTTACTAGTATATTTATAAGCCCGAATTGCATAACTAATAGTTTATATAGTCCTATCTTTAACCTAAAGGCTGCCTTCTATTTATCGCCTTCCTTAATTCTGATCTGATGGTATGCCCATCTTAGATCTATTTTTGTAAAGATTTATACATTACCTATTCTATCTTAGATTTCGCTAATTAAGGGTAAAGGATACCTATCCTTCTTAGTAATGCTGTTTAACTATCTATAGTTAATACATAGCCTTAGCTTGCTATTCTTCTTTAGGACAAATAGTACTAGATAACCCGCTAATAATTGCAATGGTTTAATATATCCCTTTTATAAGTTCTCCTAGATAAACTCTTTTAATACTCTACCTTCTTCTTTAGTAAGCTTATAGATTAGAAAGAACCTTAAACTTATTTTTAGTTCCAATTCTATTTTATAGTCCCATGCTATATACTCTAATAGTTTTTTACTTTCTAGTGACTATAGTTTCTTGCCGTACTTATAGTATCTCTTTAGTATATAGCTTAGCCCTTTTTCTGTTTCTTTATAGGTTGCTCCTACTTAGTACTATACTAACTTAGCTTATTATTATATTTTACGGCGTTAAGTATCTCTAATATTAACTTAACCTGTAACCCAATTAATCTTTAGATTATACTCCTATAACTAAGGTATCCCTAGTATCGCCTTATTCTTCCCCAATAGTAGGATATTAAAAAACATCTAAATTTGTCTTCCTTTAATAGTTAACTAAATAGGTCCTATTTTAAGATTAATAATGCCGTCCCCGTAGGCTATTAGATCTCCTAAAATTGTTACTAATAAATATAGGTGCTCCTTTCTCCTATATAGTAGTCCCATTCTTTTAACTACTGCTAGTAAGATATGGTTCCTTATTACTCTACTATCTATTAGTGCTTTAAACTGTTAATCTTACTATTTAACTTATAAATTTAGGTATCTTCCTTAAATTCCTTTAAGGGTCTAAGGCTCTACTACTAGTTCTCTCTAATTCTATAGGCCTCTACTTTTCCTAACTATTGGCTACTAAATCCTGTTTATACTTAGTCTAACTTAGGCTAATACTTAGTTCGCTTTTTATCCTTAATATACTATAGATAGGTATTCTCTAGACATTCCCACTATTGTTATTTATCTAGGCATTCTTCTATAAGGAATCTTCCTAGTTAAAGTATTAAGTCCCCTTATTCTTAAACTTCTACTAGGTGCCAGCTATGCATATACTTAGCGTTTTGGTATTTCGCCTTATCCGTCATCCAATATATCCTTATTAGATACTTCCAATTTTTATCTTTTAGTGTCCTATATATACTACACATATTATCTACGCACGCTATCTATAACAGTGTATAGTGTGCTTAGTGTCTTAGGTTAACTCTTAGCTCGTCTTTATCCTTAAGTTTAAACCTTTCTTATATTAATCTAAGCATCGCGACTTTATTTATAGGTACTAAGATTTATCTTTTGCTTCTCTAGTCCTCTAATTACTCCTCTAGATCTTTTAACGTTATAATTAAGGCTCCTTTAATGTAAGTTATAGCCTTTTCCATAATCGGGTGGTCTTAGACAACTTTTTCATCTAACTATATATAGAAATCTTCCCACTTATTATTGTGTCGCTGCCTATACCACTTTTAGTATAGCTGCTTAAGTATATATACTCTATCTGTAAGGAAGTATCTTCTTATTACTATATTGTAATAGTCTTTTATATATCGTTCCTTAAATCTGGTTAGGATTCCCAAATCCTCTTCTTATTCTAGTTTAGTAAGCCACTTAGCTCTTAGTGTACCTGCTCTTGGCCTATTAGTGATTCTTTATACTAGCGCTCTATCCCTTATACAACCTAACAGACTAGATCTCTTATCTAGTTTCTGCTCCTACTATAAGGTAATTCTCGCTCTAAACTCCTCTATGGTTTTTTTTCTTTCGCGTCTTATAAGTGGATTCTTAAAATCTTTATACTTCTTAATCTTAGTATTAACTTTTTAATCTTTAGGCTGGATACTATATTTAACTAGTAAGTCCTTTAGGTTTATATATCTGTCTCCTAGTTTAACTGCTGCCTAGATTATAGATTCTCTAATCTGTAAAGAAGCTCCTTACCTCTTACCTATAGGTGTTCTTATTCGCACTCCGAATTCTTAGTCCCTTTAATTCTTTAATCCTGAGCTTGCTTCTAACTTAAGCTTAGCTCCCGCCTTAGTTTAACTAGGCGTTTATGGTGTTTTTATCTTATCTTAAGAGTTTTAAACCTTATCTATCTCGTCTTAAGAATTTAATGCCTGTGGGAAACTCTGTCCTAAGCTTATTCGTATATTCCTAAACTAAGCTACTACCCTATTTTATCGGTTTTCGTCTATTATGGGTCCTTAGGTGTGCCTCATCTCGTTTTAAGAATCTTAGTTGTCTTTTATCTTATCTTAAGAATCTTAAGCCTTTAGCCTTTTGCCTTTATTAAGTGGTGAATTAGTACTAGCAGTTATTTGCTTGCTTGATCCCTTTTAGATACTATTCCTACCGTTTTATAAAGCGATGGATGCCGTATCTAACGGTGTTATAATGCCCGTTACTAAACCTTACTCTGTGGTGGTCTTAGTCTCTGCTTCTAATGCTAATATCTTAAGATCTTCTTTCTTAACATTACTAAATGGATTTTTCCTGAAGTCCCTTTCCAAATACTGCCTTATTGACACTATACTGAAAGTTGCTATTGGATCTTCGTTATATTTATAGAGCCTATCTTGCTCTTTATGGTCTTAGGTAACTCTTAGTTTCTCTAAACTAGGTTTTTATAGCTAATAGCTTGCGCCGTACTTAGCGTCTTTATAAATTTAGTACGCGTTATTATAGTAAAACGTAAAGTGGTTAATTAAACAATCCTTTATTCCTTATAGTGTATTATTGTCCCTCTATACGTGTATACCGTCTGCTAATCCGGTTCCCTTTATTATATAGTAACTCTAACTATTTTTATAATCTCTAGCGAAATAACCCTATTTTCTGTAATTTATGTAAGCTCCCTCTTTAAACTATTTTTCCTATTGTGGAGTCCGCCTAAATGTCTTCTGCTGCTAAAATCCCTAATTTAGCCTTTGCTTCTTAGACCTTTAATTACCTAATTCTTGTCCTCTTAGTTTTTATAGTATCTTACTCTATCTCTTATGGGTTTCTTTAGTACTACTTAGGTCTATTAGCTCTGTGCTATACTATAGTTTCTAACTTGGCTTTGGTTAATACGTACTCTACGCCTTATATAACTGTGGAACTCTATCCTAACCTCTCTTAGTCTGTTCCCTTTAGTAGATCCTATTATTGATCTTTATCGCTTAATCTATTAGTTCCCTTAGGGTGTCTATATCTTCTATTAGAATAATTACGTTCTAGACTTTAGCCTTAAGTCCCTGTTTGTACTATGCTATAAGCGCCCTATTATTTTACTTAACTTATATTACTAGCGTTTGGAACTGCGTTATATATTTAATGGCTAAGGTTTGTTATATAATGTCTTAAAGCTTTTTTTCCGCTATGGTCGTTGCCTCCGGGTCTCTAAATATTTATATAAGTTGCTCTATAAATCCATTCCAGCTTAAGAATATAAACCGTACTTCTTAGTTTGTTATTATTATTCCATTTACTTATATCTCTATAAGGTAAGGCTTAAACTACTTAAGTGCTCTTTCTGATAAGAACAATCCTGCATACGCTATTTGATCTATAGGTGTTGCTAGCTTTACTCCCTCTTGCGCAACCTTAAAGTGTATTTACGTAAGGAATCCTTTAAGCTTTAATCTCTCTTCTAAAAATCTTTTAATTAATGGTAACTTAACCTTTGCTACTCCCATCCTATTAACCTTTTATTTAAGTGCCGTACTGTTTTCTATTAACTGGTTAACTATTTCTTATAGTTGTCCGACCGTTATAGGTTGTTATAAGTTAGTATCTGCTATACTGGTATCACCTCCTAACCTTAAAGTAGTTGCCGCCGTTAATGGCGTTATAGTAGCTGCTTTTAGTGGCATGTTGTTTGACTTTTAATACCGTAACTAGGTAGTAATTGTGTAACGGAACCTTATAGTAAGTACTACGGTAGGTCCTGTTATTGGGCTAGGTGTATAGGTAATGCGTAAAGTTAATAATATAATAATAACTAGTGGAGTAGATGCCTAATA
>Ga0307515_10004623_pt1 | contig 28277 bp, 16 predicted proteins | sample 17_EM_MG_FD_194513 | JGI IMG/M metagenome (GOLD analysis project Ga0307515, IMG submission 194513) | Populus trichocarpa ectomycorrhiza microbial communities from riparian zone in the Pacific Northwest, United States - 17_EM | ecosystem: Host-associated > Plants > Roots > Unclassified | place... | reverse complement strand
TTTTTCTCTTTTTCCTCCAACCACGATTTCATCCCTCGCCACTGCGCCTCCTGCAGTGCAGTGTGCGTCTCCAGCATGTTTGCCATTTTTGCGATGGTTCGGTGTAGCTGTGCTAGTTCGCGGGCTTGCTGCTGAGCCGCGCGCTCCATGCGGCTCCTGCAGTCTCCGAGGGCCCAGGCGGTCGCCGGGACCTCACTCCTTCTCCGCTTTCCGTTCTCGTTTCTCTCCATCGGCTCAGGTGCGGCTTCGCCTGCAGTCCCCGCGGCGATGGATGTCACCGCCGTCGCCACCTCCATCGCCATGTCCATAGGCGCGTCGCTCCTCCCGTCCGCCGCTTCTCCCGTGTCCAGGCCACTCCTCTCCCTCACTCTGACTTCGGTCATCACTTCTGTGAGTTACACACCTCGTCCAGGGTAGTCCTCGTCGTCGCTCGCTCGTTGGTTGACGCGTCGGGTCGATCGCGTTCTCTGCCAAGACTTCGCGTGAACCCACTCAACTGTGTGGATTGCTGTGCGCGCCCTCCTCCTGCGGTCTCGCTGGTACTGGGACGCTCGCTCCGCGGTCAATTCGACGTCCAGAATCGATTGCCGCCGTCCGTATTCTAATTGCTATCATTGTTGTCGACTTATCGCGCTGTTTTTGTTTCGCCAAGACTTTTGTCGATTGAAAGAATATGTGTTGAAATATGTATGGGGAGAACCGTGTGAAATAGACTTAAGATACAGAGACTGAAGAGCAGGAGAAAGACTCGAGATATATACAAGGTAGTTCGGTGCCTTATGCCCTACCGGCTGTGTGCCCTGACATCAGCTCAGCTGAAGCTCAGCTCGGTCAGGTACATGCAACAATATGGAGGCATACCCATTCGAGTGATCTCTACATGATTGAGTAACTTTTTGCATTCAAAAATTGTTCCGGCTTGCTAAGCAGCATCACAGCTGATATTAGCCCATTTTCAAATATGTCCGCACTGTTTTCGGGAGTCTCTACTCTGGTTCTACAGTCAATCCACCTGGAAATATCTAGCACACCACACCGCAGCATATCAAAGGATCCATGCTTGCTGTACTAGAAGACGCTGATTGGATTGGAAGCACTGACAGTAGGACCCGCTCGGATATTGCATGCATGATGGAGCAGCACTTTTCGCGACGTCAATCAAGAAGGGATTTGGTGAAAAGAGGTGGGTGATTGGCACAATAATGCATGATGGGAACTTCTGGCGCTGGATGGGGCTATAGGGTAATATGGACAACTTGTGTGTTTGAATGTCATCAGCTCTTGATCTGAGAATTGTTGCTCATGCAGTGAATTCCGATTCTTGTGCATGGAGCTGTGTGTTCTAAAAAAAGTATGTCAAATCGCCCCAGCGTTCAATGATTCCTGCTCGGAACGGTCATATACTTCTGTACTTTGTAACTCGGCACCTTATACTGCGTTGAGATTAAAGATAGGTGGTAGGACATACGATCAGGACTGTTCTGCTGGGATATTGTAATCACTTACAATCACTTGACATTAGTCACGACTGTACGGTTGCGAGTGTAAAACGGAAGAAGTGTATTGAACTGTCTAAGGGAGAACCTTTGTCTTTATATACAAGAGAGCCTGGAGCTCGGTGGAAGTCTATGGAAGTCCACGGATTGGAAATACCAATTGTTACAGATGTACATGAGTCGGAGCCTTAGGGTTCATGACTGCTCTTTTAGACTTCGCACTCTACTCTTTTCTTCCCTACTATCTTGGACCATTAGACCTGTCCACAGTTATCGCACCATAGTCAACGCACACGGTTCTCCCCATATCGTAACACCAATAGCAGAGCCAGTAGCGAGTGAATATTCGTGTATGAGTCTACGAGAGTTTGTGAGTCAATTCGGCGACCTCAGTGTATCAGCGACTTCCTTCCAGGCCATATAGTAACATGTACTTGTACAAATTAATCCTCGAGTAGCCCAGTACCAAGCAACTCTCTGTATACATTGATCTTTGTATGAACCTAAAGTTGCACCCAACGCCGATCCGAAATTGAAATTACGTCATATGTGCCAAATCCTGTTCGGATTTTCGAAACAGAAACGGGAAAAAAGTGAAACAGTCCCATGGTGGCTTGAAATCCTGAAAATCATCCGACGGCTAGCTCCACTACGAAGTGCGATCTGTCTTATACAGGTTTTTTATCTGTTCCACCCTGTTACTCTTCGACAATCAATACTATTTTTGTCGTCCCGTTACATCTTGTCCAAAAATAAAATGTCTTTTGAAGTCTTATCCAAAATTGTTAGGTTTGCCGATCGATTAATGGTAGTGAACAAAACGACACATAGTCGTTTCAGCACCCCGCTGTTTAGGAGACGCATGTTTTTTTCGATTCCACAAGCAGCTCCGCTAGTGCGCTTGGTTTAGGGGGTCAGACAATCGGACAATCGGTCTAGATCGCTCTAATAGCTCTTTTTTGTCCTGATTGAAATCAACAATGACGGAATGCTGAAGGAATTGGGTATACATCTCATCGAGAGCATCTGCAAGTGACTGACGTGTAGTGCATCGTTGCAAGACAAGGAAGAGGCTGTCTTGGATGAAATTTCGGATCCTCAATGAATCTTGTCGCAGCATAGATGAACTATCTATCTGCTCTCTGGACGACGAGCTCAATGGTTCCTACGCCAAGCCAGTCTAGGGGGAGATAGCGCTCTCCAGATATTTTCCAGTTCATGACAAAGGAACATTGTTAACTCATGCTGGATGATAGGCTGGTAGATATCATGCAGTACAAAATCTTGGTCTGCCTCCTCGATATTTTTGAATCCAAGGCGAATTGGCATTTCCGGTCTGCTAGTTACGAAATCCCGCAAAATTTTTCCAATTTTTGCCTCAGCAAGGAGTCGAAGGATCAATCGAATGTCATTTTCGCCTTCACACTCGTCTCGGGCATCAATCACCACAACGAGTAGTTGCGGTTGAAGTGTTACTTTCCTTAAATCAGTGAGAGGCTAGAGAATAAGATGTTTCCACTGCTCTGCAAGGCCGCACTCAGAAATATCGAGATTGTCGGCTATCACTCTACAGATTAAAAGTTTAAGAGAGAGTAGCATATTCGCTAGCTGGGCGGTGAGACTAGTGAAGAATTTGCCAGCATGACTAAGATCGTCCTGACCTCGGGAAATGAAGAAATTTCCTCCAAGTCGTTTGTGATAGGCCCAAGAGCTGGTGATCGTACGAGCAATGGTAGACTTTCCAGTACCGGCTATGCCGTGTAACTAAAAGATGCACGGACTGCTAGGATTGTTGCTCCAGATCATGATTTGCTCAAGGTTGTCAACTCCCTTGTCGGGCATGCAGGCCTCGTGCTCTCGGAGTCGGGAATTGAATGCGGCACCAACGGCACAAGGTAGCTTGGAAAGGTTTCGGGCCTGCTCATCCTGACTGCCATTGGAGGACCAGGTTAGGAATTGTTCTCATATTGTGCAGGCTAATATTATTGTTCCATTCCCAATATTACTTTGGACGTACCTGTCGGAAGTATTGTGCATGCCGGGTATGCCAGCTATGGTCGCTGTGTGTATCAGTCAGGGTACCAGAGAGCAAACTCCGGATATACCTTATGCAGCCCACTTCAGGTTGTGTTGTAGAGAGAGTATGTTCAGAGATGGGTAATTTTTAGGATCGATGGCGCTTCGAAATCCTTCCAGCGAGACACACCTACCCCTTTTAGCTTGAATTTTGAGGCTCAACAGTACCCCCACTTGCATATTCGCTTGCCAAACCCTGCCAATTATTTCCGCGCGCGCGTTTCGCCTCGCTCGCAAGCTCGTTCGGCGAACGTCTAGGCACGAGAGCAAGCTTATTCCGTTATATAGGCTGTATATATTCGAAACGGGCGGTCTGCATGATGCAACGAGCCAACCGTCATGAATGCGACCACTCCTAGGCATGCACCCTGCACACTCCATTGTGACCCCAACAAACACCCCAAAATTGTTAACCCAATCTAGGCGCATAAGAAGCGTGCGTCGACTTATAAATACAGCTACCAAATCGATGATGAGTGCATTAACTGTAATGTGAAAAGATGATGTGTGGGGTCAACTTAAGGACAAGCAATGGCTGTGAACGCTAACTACAAACGGCAATCTACATCATGGGCGCTTGGCAAATTACGTCCTGACTTTCCAATCAGTCCAACAGTTATAGTATAATCACTCTTGGTGCCGATTATTGACCTGCCACTATCCTATCTTCCTTATGCCATCTGAGAACATCGCAGAAACTCGTGGAATCCATAGCCACTGCATCCGGCGGCAAATATCGACCCGCGATACTTCGGACACCAATCCTTCGCGTGCCGAGGGGCAAACAACCATTCCATAAGTCGCCATCTTCCAATTGTATGCGATGTGGATCTCAAGACAACATGAGTAGGCAGTGGAATACCAACGAAATCGGATTATTCACCGAACCTCGGCCGCGATCTTTTCAGCCGAGTGATGTCATCATGATCGAGAGTTTGTATGTGACTACAATGTGAGTGGCTGCAACAGCTTTTTGATTGTGCCATGACAGTTCGCTTAGTTCCTTTGGATTCGCCCGTACTTACTACTAGTGCTGAACCTGAAATGAACCCGTTTTTGTATCATCTTTAATCCAACGGGAATGGCCAGTAATCATTAGTGAGTAAAGAAAGCTAGGACGGGTACGGACAGACAGGACGGCCAGGGACGCCATATTGCCGCCCTCGGTCGTCCCCGGCGGATATACATTGATGATGAAATTCAGAAGTAGTAAACCGAGTTGAACTATACCAACCCTCAAATTTACGAGGGGGTATTAGGTCCTGTCATACTCTAGTAAGAGTGAATACAGTATGAATAAACAACAACAACCCTCAAATTTACCCACACTATGTACTGCAAACTCTATCGTACAAGAGTGATTGTCTCGCAGTCTATTTAAGGAAAACGATGCCTTTATATACACGACGTTCCGCAGAGATACTGAAAATGGAGAGTAGCGGAGCAGGTGGCGAGTGACAATCTGTGAATCAGTCTACACAATGACTCAGTACATTAAAAACCACTCTCCAGTGCTTTCTAGCAGCTTTGACGGCCTTCTAATAACCTTCAAGGCCTTCGGGCCGAATCCTGATAGCACAATCAATCACTTTATTCAACAGTAACCACCTAATACATTATGCCCGTTATTATATAACTTCGATGCCCATGTATCCATCCGTCACCAAAAATAACACATGTGAAAACGCAGAATCATCATCATCTCACAATTAATTGATATTCGTCACAGAACTTATGCTACATGTGTGTTAGACCTTGTATTTGCAATGAAGTCCGCAAAGACTTACCGAGGGGGGTAGTTTCTGGGGTCGAGTTCAATAAAAGTAACTCTACCTGACGCATGTCCGATTGCAAGAACGTTGCGCCGGACTAACTGGCATTTCGCACGATATTCTAGAGGAAGCCAGAGTATATTTTCTGTTCCCCACCTCACCCACTGCCCACTTACATATACTAGGCATAACTTTGAATTCAACTGGAATCGAGTCCTGCACTGAGCAAAACGTTCGAGCTCCAGAATCCCTTGACTTGTTTCAAGATATGAACCGTTGCTGGAGAATGATAGTTGGTAAATGATTTTGTTAGCATTAAGTACCTGCATTGTTTCTTTCGTCTTCACATCCCAGAGACTGACTTTATGGTCGTAATAGTTGCTAAATGCAGCGGCAAGGAGCTGGCCATCTGGTGAAAATGCCACCGAGTGCACCAGATGGTTAAAACCACAAGAGGGATCAAGGGTGCCGCGTGAAGCTCCTGTGGATGGATCCCAGAGCCTGACTATTCCAGTGTTTCCAGAGGCAAGGAGCTGGCCATCCGGTGAAAATGCCACTGAGTTCACACAACGCCAATGACTAAGGGTGGCGCATGAGGCTCCTGTCGATGGATCCCAGAGCCTGACTGTCTCGTCATCAGATGCAGATGCAAGGAGCTGGCCATCAGGCGAAAATGCCACTGCATTCACCCAACGAGAATGACCTTCAAGGGTACCGCGCAGGGCTGCGGTCGAAGGATCCCAGAGTCTGATAGTGTTGTCGTAAGATGCAGAGGCAAGGAGCTGGCCACCCGGTGAAAATGCCACCGCATTCACCCAATGAGAATGACCTTCAAGAGTGCCACGCGAGGATCCCGTCGAAGGATCCCAAAGCCTGACAGTATTGTCATGAGATGCAGAGACAAGGAGCTGGCCATTTGGTGAAAATGAAACCAACTGCACCCTATCAGAATGACCTTTAAGGGTGCTGTGCAAGGCTCCTGTAGACGGATCCCAGAGCCTGACTGTATTGTCATGAGATAGAGAGGCAAGGAGTTGGCCATCTGGCGAAAATGCCATTCTTACCACACTATCAGAATGATCTTCAAGAGTGCCACGGGAGGCTGCTATTAATGATCCCAGAGTGTGACTGTACTGTCACTAGATGCAGAGGCAAGGAGTTGGCCATCCGGTGAAAATGCCACTGCTTTCACACTATCAGAATGACCTTCAAGTGTGCCACGCGAGGCTCCTGTCGATGGATCCCAGAGCCTGACTGTCTTGTCATCAGATGCAGATGCAAGGAGTTGGCCATCCGGTGAAAATGCCACTGTGTTCACAAAACGTGAATGACCAAGGGTACCGCGCAAGGCTCCTGTTGATGGATCCCAGAGCCTGACTGTCTTGTCGGCAGATGCAGAGGCAAGGAGCTGGCCATCGGGTGAAAATGCTACTGCCTGCACAAAAGAGAAATGACCTTCAAGGGTACTGCGCGACGCTCCTGTTGGTGAATCCCAGAGCCTGACTGTATTGTCATAAGATGCAGAGGCAAGGAGCTGGCCATCTGGTGAGAATGCCACTGCAGCCACCCAATGAGAATGACCTTCAAGGGTACCACGGGAGGCTCCTGCCGATGGATCCCAAAGCTTGACTGTATTGTCATAAGATGCAGAGGCAAGGAGCTGGCCATCTGGTGAAAATGCCACTGCGTGCACAATTCGAGAATGACCTTTAAGGGTGTCACGCGAGGCTCCTGTCAACGAATCCCAAAGCCTGACAGTATTGTCGTAAGATGCAGAGGCAAGGAGCTGGCCATCCGGTGAAAATGCCACCAACTGCACACCATCAGAATGTCCTTTAAGGATGCCGCGTGAGGTTCCTGTCAACGGATCCCAAAGCCTGACAGTATTGTCGTAAGATGCAGAGGCAAGGAGCTGGCCATCCGGTGAAAATGCCACCGACTGCACACTATCAGAATGGCCTTCAAGGGTACCACGCGAGGCTCCAGTTGATGGATCCCAGAGCCTGACTGTCTTGTCATCAGATGAAGAGGCAAGGAGTTGGCCATTCGGTGAAAATGCTACTCCAAACACTAAACTGGAATGCCCTTCAAGCGATTGCAACGCAGGACTCCAGTTATCTTGAACTACCGGTATATTTTTCATCCATCGCGGGATCTGGTCCCAAAATTGACGTCTAATTGCATTTGTCTTTGGGCTGAAAACAAGCGCGGAGCAATATATCTGCAGAGGTGCGGTCTCTATTATCGATCTGTTGTTGAGAATGTAGCGTTTTGCGTCGTAAACGAGCATGTGTAAACCACGATTTTCATTACACTTGGGCTTCGTCAAGTTAGTATGTTAGACTAAACTTAATATTACGAAGTTTCCTACCGGAAGCGTAGACTCCAAAATCCTCACCACTGGGACGCTGTCGGATATTTTCCTGATCAGGCTGAGGGCCTCAAACCAGTGAAGAAAGTGTTTCCGGAGAAAGTTGTGAACTTGGTCATCATCGCGGAGTTCAATGTTACTCCGCTGAAGATGGTGGACCCAATAACGGCATGCATACTGAATATCGAGGGGAAGACACCTCTCCACTATTTCACTCTTCACTTCGCTTATAAGTGCATCCGGTAGTTGCAGATTGCACATGTCCCTATGTAGGCGTTTGGACATGAGTTTGAGACAGCTAACAAATAGATCACTGTGTGCCTTCTTCTCATTGATCCAGAACTGAGGTTCGAAGCATCTTTGCTGATCCAGGAGAAAGTCGCGGAATGAAGGGTGAAGTAGTCGGACTCGAGACTCTTGGCTCTTTGGGACGTCCAGAACGGAATGCAAACCACGCAGTCTCCCATTTACCGTTGCTACTCGTAAATCAAGCAGTACGGCAAGTGCGCTAACAGAGAGGAAGTCGGATAAGATGACAATGGATCCAACAATCTGTCTGAATTCGCCACTTAACCTCGCTTGCTCTTGTATAGGCAGATCCCGAAGGCCAATTGATTGCTTCAAAATTCTGGTATACATCTCATCAAGCTCTCCCATTGCCGACTGCCCAACATAATCATCCTTCAGAATCAAGGGAAGTCTTTCGTCTGGATCCCATCGCATATCTCGGATGAAACGACATGCAGTCGAAGCATAAATAAAGAGCCCACGAGCCTTCTGACAGAGAAGCGCCACTGTTCCATGATCAGGCCATCCCTCATGGAATGCATTGTCTCGACGGATATTTTCCAGCTCGTGACGGAGGAAAAGAGATATATCATTCTCGATTGTTGACTGGGAGATAGTATGGAGCACAAAATCTTGATGTGTAGCAGTGGGGATTGCATGAAATTCAAAACGAATCGGAGTTTCTGGCCTGCTGGTTACAAAAAGTCGTAAACGAACAGTGGCTAGGCTTTTCGCCTCGGAAATAAGTCGAAGGATCAATCGAATATCATCATCACCCTCACACTCATCCAAGGCATCAATGACAAATATGACTAATTGAAGCTGTGGCGATACCTGCGTCAAATTCGAGAGCGGTTGCAAAATGAGATACTTCCACTGGTCGCCTAGACCTCTCTGGAAAATATCGGGATTCTCCTCTATGGCTGTGCAGATGAACTTTTTCACAGAGGGCACCGTATGTGCAAGCTGGGTAGCCAGGGTAGTGAAAAGTTTTGCCGCATGACCCAGATCGCCATGCCCTTTGGAAAAGAGGAAACTAGCTCCAAGCCGATTTTGGCCGGACCAAGTACGGGCGACTGTACGAGCAATGGTAGACTTGCCAGTTCCAGCGATACCATTTAGCCAAAATATGCAAGCACCGTTAGGATCATTGCTCCATGTTATGATCTCTTGGAGGAGGTCGACCCGGGTTCCAGATAGGCATTCAGACTCGTGCTCCCAAAGTCGGGAATTGAAAGCGGCACCATCGGCATAAGGTAGCTTCGAAAGGTGTCGGCCGTGCTCATCGTGACTGCCATAGAGATATTGGGAATAGGTAAGCACACAATGCTCACAACATGCAGGCCCGGAAGAGACTCACCCATCATTGTGAAAATTTACATCGCCATTGATTGTCGAGCTATTGATTTCAGCGTGTTTGGAATCAGTGTAGTTGCGATGGTTTTCAATGGTATCAGTGTTGGTACTGTTCGTCGTTGTATTCTCGCCCTGGGGCTGAATGTGCGTAGAATGATGATAGTCGCCCATGATAGTCGTTCGGCCAAAACCAAATGGGAAGACCCAACCCCAAACCATGGCGGCAATAACGGGAATATCCATTTTTGGTAATGTAATAACCCTTTGCGTAATTTTTATGCTAGGTTAGGGATTCTGCCATAACACTTTCTTTTAACCGAGCGAGTATCTGTGCTGGTACCGTTAGACGTTGCATTCTCCATTAGATATGTTGTACTTATTGTAGGTTGCGGTTGTGGATGTGCCGAGATGGTCGCTGCATGTGTCAGTCGGGCTGAAAGCGAGGAAGCTTGATATACTGTGAACTACTCACTATGATTTAGAAATGGTGTTGTTGATGCAGTAGGTAATTTTAGGATCTATCGCGCTTCTAAGTCTTGAAAGAGCACCTACCCCTCCCTCCCAGGAATTTTGTACACTAATTTATCCCATCATGCGGGCTATATATTTTTCGAAAAAGGCAGTCGGCATGTTGCAACGCGCCAACCATTACTCACCACGACCACTCCCATGCATGGTGGCTACGTGTTCCACATTAGACGCGTTCCGATCTTAAAATAGCTAGCGAATCAGGGTGAACTCAACGTGCTGTAAATTTTAACTTTCGTGCAGCAGACCATTTGCATGCAACCCTTTGCCACTGGCGATTGCTCTTTCCGGCATATGATATGTTTACGCTAGGATTAGTGTGGGTGTGACAGAATATAGCGCTAGAGGTTTTTTCGCTCAGAAGGGCGCGTTCGAGATCTCAATTTTTGTTAGAATTTGCTGAGCAGAGAACCGCCAGAGTAGCCAGTTATTTGAAGTATCATCCACATATGTTAGACATAGCTTGCAGTAAACAGTTAAAGTGCTCTTTATAACGTTGGTTTGTTCTTTTTAGTCTTATTGTATTCACCCATCTAGAGTATGACAGTGTCCGATTCGCCCCGCTCTCTGTACCGTTCAAACATTTCAGGGCGATAGTCTTTCAAACTGGAAATGTAAATTACAGTTGGAACGTTGCGCCTTGCTGACGGCCCATTTCGTAATCTGCATACATCTGGTAAATGGAACACAGCCAGTCTAATTTCGACACATCCCCAAATGAGGGGTACAGCTTCGTGTCACAACAGATCGGCAATGAGAAGTCACCAGCTGCTAGATCCTACCGACTGAAGTGTTGACATGCACCTACAGAAATATGTCTAAAGCGCCTCAGGCAACGAGACGATAATTGGTGTTAGCGGAGCGGGTAGGCGACGCAGACGCGGGAACATCTCTTCCGCACTGCAAGCAGTGGCGGAATAGGCAGCGGGAGCTGTGCAAGGCAGTAGGAAGTGTAATAGGCCGGAAAGCAAGCAAGAAGCAGTCTGCGCGTGCAGATTTCTGAGCTGTTTTCAAAGTGAATAGGGCAGTAACACTTTGGCATCTCTTGGCACCGTCTCATTATCTTCTTATCCTCCCGCTGTGTCGACTTCCCCACTCAGACACGACTCGGCTGTATACTCTGCGTCATACCTGCCTGATATCTCGACCACCTTTGGTGTGGCCATATATCTATCTCGACTAAGAAAGTCATGCAAAGATCAGGGCAGTGACAACTCCAAATTCATCACGTAGGCTGCTGTAAACACCGTACCTGTGGAGAATGTGAAAGGAGAACTATGTACATGTATTCTATGGTACCAAGAGAAAGGAAAAGACTCGAGATATATACAGAAAATCTTCGGGTATGCCGGAGTCACTCTGACCACTCTTCCCACCGTACATGCAACCGTACCACCGAGCAGTAGACTGACGAGTTCAGTTGGAACTTCTCATATGCGTACAGAGTGTAATGGCTGTAATGGGCGCATGAGGGTTAAGCTGTTGACGGACCCACCAAAATTCGAGTGACCACCTCGCCCTGCGGTAATGGTGAGGAGCTGCTACGTCTCCCGGGGGTTGAGCAGCGCTTCGAGCAGTGCGAACTCCTCCTTCATCCCGGGTCGTCTGTAATAATCGACCTACGTCCGCTATGCCGATTCCGCCAGGTATACTATACCCACTCTCTCCTGCGAGTGCTAACTGGACTACCGTAATGTCGTAGATGTAGACGGCAACACGGAGGAGAGATGACGATGGCAGTGGGGTAGACAACAGCGGTGGAGTAGTTAACGATGACGCCGGAGGGTAGATGCTGCTGTAGGAAGACGTAGACGCCGGTGCGCAATAGAGTAGGACGTAGACGCCGGTACGCAATAGAGTAGGACATAGACGCCGGTAGACACCAGAGGAGGATCAGTAGACGAAGGCATAGGCGGCAGCGTGTAGGGATGAAGAGACAAAGGCAGCATAGTTGCCGACGGTAGAGAGTAGACGACAGCGTAAAAAAAGATTGCACGTACACCACGTCGGAATATACGACGGTGGAGGCGACAAGAGAACGGAATAATCAATGGCGAAGAGAGCGGAAGAATCAACAACGGCGGAAGATCGACAAGGGCGTAGAGGGCGTGAAATAGACAAGAGCGAACGGCAGCCAGCGCCAGAAGTCGGAGGGCTTGAGATGCTGAATAAACCTGTAGCCATCTATTGATTATTGATTAACAAAACTTATGTCAGGTCCGAGCGGGTGCTAGCAACTTTAGTCTCCGCCCAGGCCTGACATTAGCAAACATAATAAGTAGGGCTAGTGATATAGATCGCACTGTGGGAATACTCAGCGTAAAGAGAGGAAAAGACGGAGACGTGCATTACCTAGAACAGGCGTTGACAAGTGCGGAGGTGTAGCTGATTGACAGTATTATCGATTTTGATGAGGACGCGCATAGAGGCATAGATGATCGAAAGCATTATCGACTTTGACGTTGATGTTAGAGTCAGAGTAGTTGATGGTGCAGTGGAAGCAGGATACGGAGTCAAAAGATCCTCAGCGTTTCCGTAATTGAAATCAACTCCAACCGCTGCAATTCTAAGACGTGTTGCAAGGATTATGTTGCTACACCGGTTTCCCCATTCTATACTATTTCCGGAGATCGCCGATAGTTCGTTCCATCCGGAATTGTTTGCCGGGCCGACGATCACACCTGTATTATTTTAGTACCACCGGTATATCCGATATTATAGAACCCATGTCTTCAACCCCAATTCCTCACGAACCGAGGACACGAGTACTGAAAAACCGAGAGCCGATAAGGACAGGTGCGATGCAGGACTTCCCGCTTGAAAGGAAGAAAAGAAACTTAGGGAGATAAATTAGAAGTTAGAAAACCGAAACAAAGCTTAACAAGTAGTACAGGAACCTGATCTGAAAAGATAAGCAATCTCCTTATCAACAGAAGCAATTCCTAGCTCCATCGGTAGCCCTGGGCTCACGAATTAATACCAACGTTGGCTGTTAGATATGTGCACTACGAACGAATGCTCTAAGAGGGTTGGATGTACGGAAAACTCTTGGTAACACGCAACTGGTAAAAAATAGAGCGAAATTAATAATGGAGACCTTATCAACCAAAGACTAGTGGAATTGTTAAGCAGGACGCGTTCCTCAGCAAAGCGACACAACACCACTTACAGGAGCGTCTAAAACAATGCACACGAATATCTCATTTAATTTTGAATTCAATTTGACTGCACTTTTTATGATGTTGTGTTGTATTCTGTCAGATGTTCAGTAAGCTTGGGCTCGCTTAAGTACCAAGCGACATCTCCACCGCAACATCGCTGCACCACAACGTAAATCACGAAAAGGTATGCTAAATGACATGTAAATATTTACCTTATTATTGGGCACCATATTTAAAAATATTTTGTGCAGGTGGTTGGTTAATGGTGAATATGAAAACGCGAATTATTTAGGGGACCAAGATAGAGTTGCTTAAGCCTCACATTTGTAGTTAGTAGGGCATTAAAACTAGTTTCCGATTTATATATATCTATTTACAACTGCGTGGTGGAATTGTAAGTTGAGTGAAATTGGAAGTGCCCTTTCACCCTTCCGTACTCTGTTGAAACGTGTGAAACTGGTGCGAAGCTGTCTGTCTATTCAGCGGTGCAGTCTATTGCTTTATATACAGTGGGAACCTGGAGAGTCTACGGAGATAGATAGAGTGGCGAGCGACAAAGAGAAAGAGAAGAGAAGTGAAAAGAAAAGCGAAAACGGGCTGTGCAGCGAGTGACTCACCATTTAAGAGTCCATTCGACGACCAGCGAGTGATAGTACAAACAACGGGATACAGGATGACAAAAACGCGAAATCCCGGGCGGTATTCCACCAGGTATTTGCCAAGCCGTGATTCTTATCTTTTCTCAGCAACCGCTGGTCTGATTAGAGATCAAAGCCTATAATCTTGAAGAGCTACTTCTAGCCTTAAATTCAAGCCGTTATTCGCCCTAATCGCCCAGGATTTGACCATTTTAGCGGGGGGTATCATAATGGGTTTGTGCAGGTAGAGGAGGAGGAGGGACCCACACTCCCTCCCAATGTCTCCACCAATTCTTGGTTGAATCTGAGTTCCTTTGGTATACAGTATCTCTACTATATGTGGATGGATTTCGGGTTGTCGTTGGCCAGGTACCAGGGCTGGCTGTGGAGCAGTAGGGGGGTCCGCTAGTGGGGGTTGGGGACATCCCCCTACCGCCCACCCACCTAGCTCCACCAATTCTTCGTTAAATCTGGAGCCCTTTGGGACAAAGTATCTCTACTATATGTAGATGGATTATGGGTTGTCGTTCACCAGTTACTGGGGCTGATTGTGGAGCAGTAGGGGTCCGCTAGGGGTTTTGGACACACCCCCTCCCATCAGTCCACACCAAGTCGCAGTACCTAGCCAACGATAAGGCGGAATTTATTTACATATAGTAGACCTACACTGTTCAAAGAACGTGGAATTTGACCGAGAATTGATGGAGCTATGGAGGTGGTGAATCATCCTCCTCCTCGTCTCCAACCAGCCACCCCCATATCTCCACCAATTCTTGGTTAAATTGGACTCTGTAGACAGATTCTGCGTTATTGTTGGGCAGGTACTGAGTTTGGGTGTAAATCGATGGGAGGGGGTGTGTCCACCACCGCCCCTAGCGGTCCTCCTCCAAGTGGTCCTCAGTAAGTCCTAGTACATGGCCAAAGATAACGGAGAATCCATCTACATATAGCAGACCTGCTCTGTGCAAAAGGGCGTGGAATTTGATCAAGAATTAGCGGACTTGTTGGGGTGACTGGTATGGAGGGAGGAGGAAGATGGTTACCTACACCTCTCGATTTCTCTACCAATTCTGGTTGGAATTCAGTTCCGTCGCTGCTAGAGTCTCTTTTGCATGTAAGTAGACTATTCAGTGGCTGCTTGGCAGTTTCTAGAGACTGCTGAATGTCACTGGAGCAGAAATTACCTGAGTTATGCTACTGTAGACGGTCTCTCACTATAGCAACTCAGAAATAGTACCTATCACAACAACCACCTGACCGAAACTGCCAAGGCCGGTATCAATTGACAAATACCATGCCATATATACTCTGGTAGTATTATCAGTGTACTCGACTTACAATTGGTGATGAAACTGGGGGTGGAAGGCGGGCAAAAATCCGCCAGATGCATGGACTCTCACTCATATTTTCAACATCCAAGAATTTGGTGCAATTGACTTGATTTTTTTGATTGGAATGTAGCCCTTCAAGTCATCTATTAGAATGAAGTCTCCGATTTTCTCTCCATTGGCTGGTTGTTGAGTCAATTCCAATTTTGAAACAATTTCCGGGATTTCTTAGTACAGTTGCAGCCATACCCATGCCACCACCCTACTCACCTACGCGGGAGCGGTTTTTGCATAGTAATCCCGTCCCATTGCTATCCCGTGGTTCACACTAGCGAGTGACTCAGTGTGAATGAGTCAACTCGGCGACCAGTGCATCGGCGACCTCGCCTCCAGAACAGCCACTAGATCATTCTAGCACAAACAAGTGAATCCCGTCGGTGATCTCTGGCGAACATGTGCCAACATACTCGCCATTAATCTAGATCACCTGCAGTTTGCTTCTCAATTGTCGATCTTCCCCTTCCTTCAATTCCACTCTCTGCTCAAGCCCAGAGCGGAGATGGACTGTCTCCCCCCGCAGTTTCTATCTAACCAAGTCCATGCACCACTAGAGAAATTACTATGCAGGAGCAACTCTGATGTGGGGGTGGAAGTGGGATCTCAAAATTGGATTGTGTAGGATAATGCAACGCAGTAGCGCATGTCCGCTGCTGAACACTCTTGCATCAATTGCGCCAGAGATCCCCGGTTCCAGTAGTAAGAGAGTCAATACACTCATTAATGTAGGATTTGTTATATCTGCAGCCTCGGAACGTCTATTCCTAGCACTGGGTTTTGGTACATTTGCAATCACTCGAGCATTCTTACGCTCCCGCTGCGACAGCGTTCGCTTCCTGCCACAACTACGCCAGTTCGTATTGAGTCACCATTCATGCTCGATCGAGGATTTGTTGACTTCGGGTATCTGGGGACTCATTACTTGCCCGGTTCCAACCTTCCCGATTTAGGCTCGGTTAAATACATGTCTAGCAACGGAACGGGCCGAGCCGGATATCTCATGGTTGCAGATCACGCGCTAGCAACTGCGCTTGCCCGTAACCGCTCCACATCGGATAAGAACGGGGCATAGTGATTAGCGGCTGTGTAAAGTCTAACACCATTGATAGAGTTTGAAATGGCATGCGAGGTGCTAAATTGGAACTATGGTGCATGACTTTACACTAAAAAAGTACCCATGCACAATGCCGCCACACTATCCATACAAACGATGGAGGGTGTGCGGGGATCGATCAATGCCGGTTCGTGCTAGCATGTGTGGGGCAGGGTTGTGGGTGCAGGGGGTTGTGCGGGGATGTGGCGAAGCGAGTACATGTCGAGATGTAATACTTGAGGATTGTCGAATGCTGCTCCTGGGGGTGGCCTATTGGAATTAGAATTATGGCACTCTAGATTTTGAGTATTGGTAAGGGTTTGTAAAAATTAGGTCGTTCAAGATCTCAATTGATTTCTTGCTCTAGTTCCATCGCAGACGAAAAGTATAAGTTATGAAGCGACATGCGTGAAAATCTCAACTCTACAACAACGAAGTACGTAAACAGCCCACGAAGTTAATAATGATTAATGGTTCCCCGAGAGTGACGGTATTGTGTGAACGAACGGACCTGACTTATGTTAAATATTCAATCCCAATAACGTATCCTGATCTATCTAAAGAAAGTCTTCACCTCACATATCGAGATTGAGAATGATCATCAACGTTCTCGCTGGAGTAGCGTCAATACCTCGCCAATGACAACACAAAATCTATCTGCATATAGCAGAGCTACATTGTACTCAGAGGCTTCAAATTTGACTAAATATTAGCGGACCTATGGCGATGAGTCATGCGGGGAGAAGGAAGATGAAATTCACACCCTCCACAACAGCTCCACCAATTCTTGGTCAAATTGGACACCCTTTGGCCTAGAATAGCTTTACTATATGTAAATGGATTCCGCATTATCGTTATCCAGGTACTGGATCTGGCTGTGGGCTAGTAGAGTCCGCTAATGACGGGAATCATGGATACATACTCTGCCAGTTGTCCACCGCCAGGTCTAGTACCTGTCCAACGATAATGCGGAATCCGTATACATATAATTGTCCTACGCTGAGAACAGGGCTTTGAATTGGACGTAGAATTAGTAGAGATACGGGGTGGGTGTTCAGGGGGAAGAGGAGAAGTGACACCTACACTACTCGATTTCTACACCAATTCTGCTTGGAATCAAGTACCCTTGCAGTCAGAGTCTCCATAACATACTAAGAGACTATTCGAGGGCAACTTGGGAGTTTCTGGAGAGTATTAAATGTCATTGGGGCAAATATATCCTGTATGATGCGTCCGAAGAGAGTCTCCTATTCTGGAAACCTAGAGATACTACCTATCTTGACACCCACCCGTCCAAATATGCCAAGACTGTCACGAACTCACAGCTTACATACATTACCTACCCTCATATTGTATCCAGCAAACTCAGTTCCCATATGATGGCGAAACCGGGGGGGCATGTAGAGGTCGAGAATCAACTAGCTTCACTAGCTCTCACTCACATTTCCGACTTCCCCGAATGTAGCATGTGTACCTACATCGTGAGTCTCAGCTCCATTTAATGGCTTGTATGGAGGTAGCGGCTTGTATGAGGATATGCATGGCTTGTATCAGGATCAGGATGATGCGTCTCATGTCAGATAGTGCATACCCGTACGGTATGGGAGCTTGTATATATACGGGCCTTCAGCCCTCGACAGATCAGTTATGTCAATCAATAAGTCTTTCTACCATCCAAAGTAACACCATACATTGTCCAATTGACTTGATTTCCATGGGCATATAGCCCTTGGAGTGAACTCTCACTTCAAAGTCCTCGATCTTCTCTACATTGGCTGGTTGTTGTGTAATAATAATTTTGAACAAACCCAGGATTTCTTTGTGTAATACCAGATCTGCAACTAGTTACCCCTATAACCGCTACGTGGTGCCGGTTTTGTGACGGGATTACCGTCCAATTTTCATCTGTGGTTCACGATATGCTGGAGGTCATCGGGGTTGTATATCCGTCAGAGTGGCGAGGGATATATGTCTACTAGAAGTGTACAGGCCACTCTAACAGACCTTTAGATTTCTTTCGGACTAACCCCTAATAGCAATAGTTTAAGCAAATTTCTAACATGCTAACATCAGTTGTTAAATGTTATTATAGAGAAGCTTGATTGTGTCTGTCAAATCGAGGCCTAATGGGCTGTATATCAATCGTATGCATACCCACTTATCTGCAATGCATCACCCTAATTCCTGATACAAGCCTGTATCCTCATACAAGACATAACCTCATAACCTCATAACCTTATACAACAGTGTAACTCCGAGGCCGCAATAGATGATTCATGTATATATGCAACAAACTTGCTAACATCCAAGCATCAATGAGAATGCATGATGCAATTTACCTCCCGTGATTACGAGTACATCCTTTATTTCCTTACTACATTAGTTGGAGTTAAAGACGAGGGAGGTCATAGCACCTCAAGATACATTCACGGAAACCAGAAACAGTTTCAGATGGGCTAGCAATGGTCAATGGAATGTGGATGGCGCGGGAAACCCGCGGGCGTTGTAACAGCACCTCTATGGACTCAGTAGTACACCTCCGGACCTTGTGTTCAAGACATTGCTCCGTTCTTTGCAGTGACGTAGATGGCAAGGACTATAAATCCACATTGATGACAGAACATCTTGTGTTAAAAGTAGAGATAGAGAAGCTTGATTGTACTATGTAAGAGGGCCATAATGGCAATATACATACAGTAACCCATATACGAATGCGTACATACTCATCTATTCATCTTTGTATAGAGACGTCTAAACATTAGCCCGTAACAGTACTAGCCCAGTAAGCAGCGATACGAAGGCTGAGATCTATTTACGCAAAATCTTGGAGGCATAGCCATTCGAGTGATCTCCACATGATGGAGTAACTTTTTAAATTGTTCCGGTTTAATAGGCAGCGCCACCACTGATATTTAACCTATCTTCAAATAGGTTCGCACTGTTTTCGGGGGTCTTTACCCTGGTTCTGTAGTGAAACTTACCTGGATATATCCCGCACACCCTCCTGCAACATGTTTAAGGATCATGCTTGCGGTCCCTAGAAAGATCTAATCTCGTTTGAAGCGCTAATAGTAAGACCCACTCAGATGAATGAATGATGGGTAAACCATTTCGCGACATTGATTTGGAAGGAATTCCGACCGGAAAGGTGCGTGATCGGCACAATAACGTAGGATGGGAACTGCTGGCGCCAGACGGGACTACTGGGCAGTATGCACATCCTAAGTGCCGGAATATCATCAGTTCTTGATCTGAGAATCGCTACTTGATTTGACGAATTTCAATTCTCGTGTCTTGAACTTTGTGTTCCAAAAGTGTACGCAATATCACTCCAATGTTCAAGGGGTAAGCATGATTACTGCTAGAAACGGTCACATACATCTGTAATTCATACCATGACACCTTATACTGCGTTGAAATTTAGATAATGGTGGGATATATTATCTGGACTGTGTAGATGGGATATATATTGAATGCATTTGCAACGAATTACTCGGCATAAGTCTAGATTGTAGTGTTAAAAGTAGAGTGATAGAGAAGCTTGATTATATTATGCAACGAGACTACAACGGGTCTTTGTATATACAGTAGTCTAGGTACGAATGCGTACGTACTCATCTACGTATTGATTCGGCTGAATACCATTAGCTCGTATCATAGCGTGAACAACAAGATGGGGACGGGACAGGGTCCACGCTTCTCATCCCATCCGTGGTCGGGATTTGGGATGCCAAAAATGCGAAATCCCGGGCAATATTGGGCGGGATTTGTTTCCTTATCGGAATTCTATTACCGCTTGTACGATCTTAGATTGAATACCACTGTCGAAGAGAGCTGCTTTTCAGCTTTAATTAAAGCTCTTGTTGACCTTAATTGAAGAAGATTTGATCGATCTAGCTAGGGGGGTTCATATTAGGTTTCTAGGGACGCCAGCCCACTAGCAAGCCCCCCAACCGCCCCACAGCCAAGTCCAGCACCAGGCCAACCACAACGCAAAATCCATCTGCTTATACTAGAACTACTCTGTGCAAAAGAGTGTCCAATTTGGCTGAGAATCGGTAGAGCTATGGTGGTGCATGGTGGGGGTGAGGAGGAGGGTCCACCCTCCCCCCCTCCAATAGCTCCACTAATTCTTCGCTAAATCAGACGCCTTTAGACACAGAGTAGCTCAACTATATGTAGATGGATTCGGAGTTATTGTTGGCCTGGTCCTGGCTCTTTTGTGGATCGTTGGGAGGGAGTGTGATTTCCACCTCACCACCCTGGCGGGCCCCCATACTGCACCAGAACCAGTGCGAGTGCGAGGCCAATGATAACTCCAAATCCATCTACATATAGTAGGGCTACCAAATGCAAAAGTATGTCCAATTTCACTGGGAATTGACAGAGCTGTTGGGGTAGCTGCTAACAGAGGAGGAGGAGGAAGATTTACCACCCCCCCTAGTTCCACCAAGTCCCGGTCAAATTGGACATAGTATGATATAGAGTAGCTCAAGTATATATAGATAGATTCCGTATTATCGTTTGGCTGGTACTTGTACTGGTTGTGGGTCGATGGGAGGGGGTGTGTCAAGACTCAACCGCCCCTCCCCCAAGGGGTCCCCCTAGTGGTCTTTAGTAAGTCTAAGTACTTGGCTAACAATAATGCGGAATTCATGTACATACAGTGGACCTACGCTGTGCAAAAGTTCGTGGAATTTTGCCAAGAATTATCGGACTTATGGGGGTGGTTGATAAGGTGGGTAAGGAGGAGGGGGAGAGTTTCCTACCACACTCATTTCTCCACCAATTCTGGTTGGAATTCACTGCTCGCGTGCCCAGGGTCTCTTCCAAATGCTGAAAGTCTATTTGGGGGCAGCTTGGCAGTTTCTAGTGGCTGTGAAATGTCACTGGGGCGAAAATTACCTAAGGTATGCCATAGTCGAGGTCTACCGCTTTTGCAACTTAGAAATAGTACCTATCTCAACAACCACCTGTCCGAATCTGCCAAGACTGGTGTCATTGGACTACTATCATGCCATATATGCTCTAATAATATTACTAGTGAATTCGATTTACTATTGGTGATGAAACAGGGGGCAGAAAGTGGGCGAAAATCCGCCAGCTTCATGGACTCTCACCCATATTTCATCGTCCTCAAATTTGGTCCAATTGACTTAATGTTTTTATTGACAGGTAGCCCTTAGAGTTATCAATCACACTGCAGTCTCCGATCTTCTTTTCATCGTGTGGTTCAGTAATTTGCAATTTTGAAAAAATCGCGGGATTTCTTAGTGCAGTTACATCCATGCACCCCTGCTGACCTACGGGAATCCCGTCCCGTTTGCATCCTGTGGTTCACTCTACCGTAACAGTGCCCACCGAGTAAACCGCCATACGCGATATCATCTCGTATCAGTACCAGCCCAGTAAACCGCCATACGAAGGTTGAGATCAATTTATGCAAAAAGTAGTTATAAAAAATTAATTCTCGAGCAGCCCAGAACACACGTAACTCAATATTCATTAAGTTTTGTATGAACATAAAGATACATCCGAAAATGAAATCTCATCATATGTGCAGTTCAGATTCTCAAAACTTCAACCGCAACAGAGTAAAATATCCTTTGGTGGCTTGGAATCCTTCAACAGCTCTACGAGGAAGCGCTATCTGTCCCTTGCAGGTTTTTTTATCTACCCCACCTCTTCGTTGCTCCTCGACAACCAATAGCATTTTTGTTTCGTCCTGTTACGAGTTGTCATTTTGACTGCATTGGAGGTTTTTACATGAAGTCTTGTCGTTATCGTTTGGGTGGGAACTGCAAACTACTTACTGCACGGTGCTGCATTCTACCGGTAGGATTGGCAAAAAATCTCACTGCTCCAAACTTCATCCAATAATCGGTGATCGATTCAAACCATGCATGTGCACTTTTGTTAGGTAGCACAACATCATAGGATTCCGCATCATCCAATAATCGGCCGCATCCTACTCCATTCAAACGATGCAACACCGCACTTGGAGTCTGCCGAAAACCAAAACAGAATGTGCTCTAATCCATACATACAAATTTGCGCGAGAAAAGGGATTTGAGTGTTTCAACCCTCGCGATCGCGCAAGTTCATTACCTTATACACTCGCCGATAAACGATGAAACTTTCCCTAATTAACTAGAATGTTCAAAGTTGACCGCTATACTACGCGACTGTTAGTGAGAAAGCTGGGTTTTTGCACTTTGGTTAAAAATGAGGGGTTATCCCTGCAAATACCCCACTCATTGTGTCATGAACTTGCACAAAACGTCTGTTGCGCTAACACGGCAGGGATCCAGTCTCTCAGTACTACCTGTCGCCGATCGATTGCCGCCAACTCTGGCATTTTCGGAATTCACTTCGGGTTATTTCACTGTAATGCCGCCATACGTTGAAGAACTTCACGAGCTGGTAGGAAGGCCCCTCTGAAGAAAGTTGTAGTTAAGGAGCCAAGAAGTCCGAACATTGTAAGGTTTAGCGCAAAGCTTAAATTAGATTTGATTAGGTAGCGGAGATACAAAGCGCTCGAGAAAGTTTGGAGATAGATCATTTATTCCTCCCATCCAAACGTGCGATCATATCGCCGATGATGGCCGGCAGAAAACTACTTCCCTTTCTTTCGTCAAATATAAGTGGTAGCATGAATAACTAATGCAATCTGACGTACCGTCATTTTGTGTCACGTTACGATCCGCTTTACCTCCAGTCAGTCGCGTTGCTGAGGGGTCAATTCAAGACACGCACGTATCCATCACTACAATCCGACGTATCCCTCAACCCTGGCAGATGGTAAGAATCATACACGTGGCACCTCATCTTTCCGCTACAACTGGATTTGCCATGCTTTAGCGCTCTACTTTCAATGTCCTACTCTAGTCGCTTCGTTCATTAAGATTATCACGATACCTAGGGAAACGACATGTTTCCTTGGAGCTTGTGAGATGGAGAGGCGGTGGTTGGTTGATTACCATGCATGCATGACCAAGAACTTATCAGAACTTATGGCCCTGGGAAGCTTAACATGTATGATACGGTATGAGTAGGTTCTACATTTACAATACCTCATTGAAGAATTCCATAACGGGCGCACAATCAGACCGAAACTATACCTCCGTATTAATGCATGCCTTCAAAAGTGTAGTTATATGCGTCATGCAATGGCGCGATTTTATTATCTAGAGTATTTTTGTTATCATTCCGCACAATGTGGCGGCCTGCAATTGGCAGGAGCTAGTCTCGGTTCAGCAAGCCGCTAGATGGGGATGCTAGCCAACGCAGGGATGTTTGCCCCCGTGGTCAACTGTGTGGATAACGGATCTAGGCACCCACACTGCACGCTGGCAGATAGAATTTGTGTTTCACTGAGAGATTGTTTTTGCCACGCGGCAGTATGTTGGTTTCTATATTCGGTATGTTTTGGTTGATGAACGGGGGACGAACCCAGGGATAAGCCTACTTAATTGGATGGCGCTAGCCTATTTTTCGAACACGCTTGGAAGTAGTGTTACCACCCATCAATTTTCGATGAAGAGTGCATGGCCTACTTACTTATCAACTGGCTATAGATAGTTGTGATTGCCGAGTGTTCAATCACCTGTGGTCCCCGCCGCTAAGGTATTTCCACAAAGTTTTAGAACCCCGCATCTACCGCCTTCAGTACGCAATATCTTCAGAACTCCCGCCCCTGCCAAGCGTACGGCCTCTAGAACGCACCATTCAAAACCCAACTATAGCACCACAAAACGCACCTTCAATCTCAACTTTGACGCCACGCAACACAGAACACCAAGTATTCCTGTTTTTTTGCCTCTCTTACACCCGCAACTACTTTGAAACACGATGAGTGGCAGCAGCAACACCAAGAGCGAAAGAATCGTACGTACAGGCGACACCGACAGCACCGCTGTGCGAGACAACATGATCAACAGCGGGAACGTAGCTACGTTCAACAGCAACAATACCACCGATAATAGTCGCAATTATAACACCTCGACGCAAAATGAGTATAAAAATTCGACTATCCACATTGGTGAGCCAATATGTTTGTGCTACAATACAGCATCATTTGTTGACGCAGCGTCGGTATAGTCAATAAATTCTTAAGCAAACAACCAACTCAGAGCCGGGAAAACTTGGAAAAGATAGGTTAGTCATGATGTTTAGTGAGAAAGCTGTATTAGATATTCACATAGCTGATCTCGTTGGCTCTAGTTGAAGCGGAAATCGATTGGGATGTTCTCTCGGGCCAGTTGTCTGTCGTAGACCAGGACAACTATCGATCCACCATCCGACTTCTTGATCGAAATGAGCCGAGATTTTTTTGGATCACCAAAAACATTGACTTTACCCAGTGGGAATCAGATGCGAATTTACCAGCCCTTTGGCTATCAGGACCGCATAACCGCGGAATGGAAGAAGTGTCTTCTCACATCATCGGCGCTGCCATAGAGAAAGCCCGTCCGTCAAATGGCTCTGTGTTGTACTTTTTCTGCTCAACCGCCACAAAGGGTCGGGGCTCAATCGCCACTGTCTTCGCTCACACGTTATTACACCAGATTGTCACCTCTTCCAGTGCTGATAAAGCCAAATCGATCACTGCGGTATTCCTTAAGTCACTCCTGGGGGAGCATATCCGGCGGCGGCGCTCGTCACGTTTCAAGGAGAACGATTCTTTATTGGTGTCGCTGGAAAATATCCTTGATGCTCCTGATGATGAGCTTCGCAGAGCTTTTGTAGAAGCCACTAGGACTGCCGGAATTCAAGAGTTGTCGATCGTCATTGACGGGATTGACATCACCATACCGGAGGGAGTAGTGTTTGTTCACACCGTCTACTCACTGGTGAAGGATATAGTGCATGCAAACCCAAAGTTTAAAGCTTTGCTGACAAGCATACATAATACCGCTCTTCAGAACACGCTCGGTATGCTACCGTGCGCATACATTGAATACGATAAGGAGCGAATGGGTGAGCATATGCATCATTCTCTAACCTCGATCTTAGCTAACAAGAAATTCTAGAATGTCTTCGATTTCTACAACATGACGATACACGGTATGCCAATATTGTGAAAGAGCATAATGGTTCACTGGAATGGATCTGGGATCACCAACAGTATCTTAAATGGTCGGCATCAACAACCTCCAGCCTCTTATATATCCAGGGAAAGCCTGGTAGTGGGAAAAGCACGCTTGCGAAATATTTCCAGAAAACCCTTCCGGAAAAAGACCCAATGGCCAGTTCGGCTACCGTAGCCTGTTACTTCTATACTTTCCGAGGGACTCAATTGGAAGCTACTCATGACAATATGCTGCGGTCAATTCTCTATAGTATTCTCCAGCAGGACGAGTCGGCATTTTTCCATTTCCAACTGGAATTCCGGAACTTTCGACATCGTAATCTCTCAGAATGGCCTTACGACTCTCTGAAAAGTGTTCTATCCTCTTTCGCAAACCACCCCGTGACGAAACCACTTTACCTCATCCTTGACGCAATGGACGAGTCTAAGGAAGAGGACAGATATGACATCATACAGTTACTGTACAGACTCTGTTCTTCTAAACACTCTTGTGTAAAGGTTTTCCTTGCAAGTCGTCCGGTTGCTGGGCTCCAGCACCAGATTGAAGAATGCCATCATTTCATAAAGCTGCAAGATGAGAATAAGGGTGATATTAAGAAGTTTGTAGATGAGTTCGTCTCTAACGTCAAGTTACCCGATCCATTCCTTCATGAAGCTGCAGACTACATAAATGCCAATGCTGAAGGTGTGTTCGTATGGGTGCATCTGGTTAAAGCCGAACTATTACGCTTGCATGCAAAGGGCCATAACGATATCCAAATCATGAAATGTCTAAAGCTCCTGCCCAGGGAGCTGGCTGAGTTCTATAGATTTATGCTTAACCGGCTGGAGAAAGAAGGCGATCAACAGGACATCCAATATGGAATCACGATCTTCCAGTTCGTTCTGTTTGCACTCCGCCCTTTGAAAGTTGTGGAACTGCAGCATATTCTCGCTATCACGAGTGATCCCAAACCGTCATATTCAGAATTCAAAAATATTCTAATCAACGAACCCAAGACGAGAATTATGCACTGCGGAGGTAACTTTTTGGAAATTACCGGTACTCCCCTTGGCAGTTACCATATATACACAACTGATAACTTCTGTAGCCGATAATACTGTTCAACTGATGCACCAAACCACGCGCGAGTTTTTTGTCCGTATTGCAGAGGAGAACCCAGGTTCTAGGTTCGCACTTGATGTCAAGGAGGCACATAGAATTATTGCTGTATCTTCGGTTAACTACCTGGCGCATTGCTTCGCCAACCTTGAGCCTACTACGGACATCAAGACTTGGGGCTTGGATGACTTCCAGAAATATGTTCGAAATCTGGGCGAGTGGCATTGGGTCAACTACACACTTCGCTACCTAAAAGATCACCGTGTTTTGTGTAACGAAAAGGGAACCGTTTCACGACTAGTGCGCGCACTCATCAAACAATTGACCAAAAGTCAAGTGTCCGAGTTTCTAGGGATTTGGATGGCCTTCAACTTCCGACGAACCAAATTTGCCGCGAATTTCGTAAGGAGTATGAAAACTTTGGTACCTCTGCGACTCCTTCGCAACCAGCCGTCTGAGGACTTCAAATACAAACTTCTCAATACTGCCGCAGCATTGAAGTTTTTCCAAGTTTTTGAATCACTATTACAACCTTGCACACATTCAGATGTCCAAACCCACGGCGAAACGTCATTAATCATATGTCTGAAGATGGAGCTTTTTGACGCTTCTCAAATGCTTGTTGACCTAAGTGAGAGCTTGGACGCGAAGGACAACGCCGGGCAGACAGCGCTACACCATGCAGCGGAGAAAGGGCACGAGGCTATTACTCGGTTGCTACTACAACGGGGAGCCAACAAGATGGCAAAAGATAATGATGGAATAATAGCACTGCAACTAGCTATTAAGAAGTTGTGAGTTCTCCCCTTATGTCTAAGCAACCTCCATCTGTTATGTAAAACTAATCTGACCCATATGAACCAATGGTGTAGTCCGTGAGTCCTTCACGATTCGTGTATACTGAGATAAGTAGTGGTTGAAAAGAAATTGGTTGCTTGATTTAACAGTGTGTAAGTTCTGCAATGACTACTTTACGCTTGAAAATACATATCTGACCCAATGACTGAATCACGAAGGGAGTAAGTCGCCGACAAATGTTGCAATTTGTAATAGGCCGTTAACATAAGCACGATGGCTCGATCCGGTAGCAAGTGAGCTTCTACACTACATATTACAGTAGATTATGTTTGGCTGATTTTAATCACTTAGAAAGTGGGTTGTACAAAGGTTACCGTAACAATAAGTGAGCTAACATGAACGCGTTCGTTTGATTTGGTAGCAAGTAAGGTTTTCTCGCAACGGCTTTGATGATTTATTGTGTAGTCGTCAGCAGTAGGCTAATTTGATAGCCGGTGAGAATCTTGAAGTAGCGCAAGTCGGAACGCCGAGCCCTGACCAGATTTGAATATTTCCGCTGAATAGCCGGTGAGTTCTACATATGTTGAACAAGCCTATGTAAGATGCAGGCTGGTCCTAATCGGTCGAATGGACAGAATGTGGGTCCCCGAAAGATCTTCTATACCCAACATAATAGTTAACAAAGTTGACATGATATGGACAGCATGTAAGTTTACTCCGCGGTTTCAAAGTGCTAGTAGCTCACCTGGAGCTGATGACTTCATCCGACAGCTAGTGAGTCTCTTTAGCGATACCCTTGACCGCGATGGCTAACCTGAGCCCGATGGCTTGAGCCGACAGCCGGTGAGTCTCTCTGGCGACACTCTGCACCGCGATGGCTAACCTAAGCTTAATGGCTTGATCTGACAGCGCGTGAGCCTCTCCGGCGACACCCTGCACCGCGATGGCTAACCTGAGCCTGATGGCTTGATCCGACAGCGCGTGAGTCTCTGCGGCGACACCCTGCACCGCGATGGCTAACCTGAGCCCGATGGCTTGACCCGACAGCAAGTGAGTCTCTCCGGCGACACCCTGCACCGCGATGGCTAACCTGAGCCTGATGGCTTGACCAGAAAGCAAGTG
>Ga0307515_10004622_pt1 | contig 28285 bp, 25 predicted proteins | sample 17_EM_MG_FD_194513 | JGI IMG/M metagenome (GOLD analysis project Ga0307515, IMG submission 194513) | Populus trichocarpa ectomycorrhiza microbial communities from riparian zone in the Pacific Northwest, United States - 17_EM | ecosystem: Host-associated > Plants > Roots > Unclassified | place... | reverse complement strand
TATATAGCTAATTTGCTTTTCCTACCCGCTATCCCTTATACTTAGTATATATTATATATAGATAGCGCTTTAAGGCAATTCTTTAGTAGGTGCTAGGAACTAGCAAAACCGCTAAGAACTAGCCTTAGTGCGACTACTATAGTTAGATAGTCTTATAGCTATAGGCTTGCGGTTAGGGATATCTAGCTGCTTTAGGGCAAATCCTTAGCAGATTTAAGTGCTAGGTACTAGTAAAACTGCTAAAAATTAGCCCTAGAGCGACCTTATAGCCCTACGCCTTCTAATTATATAAAAATTAAATATCCCCTTACGTAACTGCGATAGATAGACCCCCTTATAGTCCTACTAATATAGCTCTATTCTAGGGCTATTTTAGTAGGGTTATAGGGGGTGCTTATTTCTAGAAATGGAGGGGTTAGATTAGTTAGCGTAGAGCCTTAATTTAAGTCTTATAGCTCTCCCCTATAGCCCCACTAATACAGCTTTATATTTAATAAATAAAGACCTATTTTATAGCCCTACAATAGAGCTATAAAATGGGCCTCTATATATATAAATTGAATTAATATTAGTGGAATTATATGGGGTGGATTGTTTTAATAAGAGGGTACTGCTTGTGACGGCGCTGCGATAATATAATCTTAGTAATAGTAAATAAATTAACTAAGTAGGGCTACTTTATAGCATATATAGAAGAAATCTTAGTAGAAGATATTACTAAAATTTATATTAAAGAAGTATTTATAAGATATAAAGAGAAGGGTAATAGTATTATAGACCTTATATTAGTAGTAGCGTAACTACTAAGAAAATATATAAATAGGTTAGTTAAGATAGTATAAAAGGCGCTAAAACTAATTAAGCTATAAAATAAGAGGTAACTAAGTTATATAGTTGGTTATATTATGGGTTTAAAACGTAGGAACGTAGGAATGTAAAAACGTAGAAATGTAGGAATATAGGTAATATACTAACGTATTAACGTACTAACTGTCAGGTAATTCGTCACCTCGCCTATATATATTATTCCGCACAGCCGTGCCTGGCATTAAGCCAGTCACTCGTTTACCTTTTGTGGGTTTATGTGGCTGAGTGGTGCGGAGCTTATCACCTCATATAGTGACTGGCTTGATACCCGGGGCCTCGTGGGTTTAAACCTCGTTCGCACCCCAGGCTGACTTGGGGACAGCCTGCCGATCGTACAACCGAAGGAGCCGGTTACGCAACTGAGCCTTGGCTTGGTTGGGTTAATGCCGTAACCAAAGACGCCGGTCCCTACGATTAAAGCGCGAGGCGGCCTCTTCAGGCGCCGCGCTGTAGCTGCTGGAGGTCCAGTATATTAAGCGCGACAACCCCTAAGGCACGATAACGCATTAGCGACCGTAGCCTGGCCTGATCCTGCGCCCCTGAGCCTACGGGACAGGACGTTGCGCCTGAGGACAGTCGCCATTGGAAGGGATGCATTGTCAGGTGATTCGTTACCTCGCCTATATATATTGTTCCGCACAGCCGTGCCTGGCATCAAGCCAGTCACTCGTTTACCTTTTGTGGGTTTGTATGGCTGAGTGGTGCGGAGCTTATCACCTTACACTAACGTACATTTCTTAGGCGCAGTATTAAATACTTAAAAGGCTATAGTCTCTATTTAGATAGTTCTCTATTTTATAGTAAATTTTAAAATATAATTAGAGTTAATCTATTAGGTAACCTACTCCACTAATTATATTTACGTTTTTAGCTATTCCATATTTACATACCCAGCCTATTAATAAGTCTACCGTAGTATTTCCCATAAGGCTTTATTACACTATTATCTTAAAGCTTTTATACTTTAGTAAGGGCTAAGGCTAGTTTACCCTTAAGATAGGGGGCCTTAGACTAAATACAAGACCCTATAAAAAATTAGATAAGGTACTAAACACTTATAAAAAATAATAAAATATATATACTTAGCGTATAAAGAAGGTTAATAACTAGATAGAGTTGTAATTATAATATATACTAACTGCTTCTCTATATACCGAGAATATAATAGTATCTTAACCAACCTATTTATATATCTTATTAGTAGTTATACTACTACTAATATAAGGTCCGTAATAAGGAGCAGTATTTACTAAATTAGCTTTATAAACGGCTTTAAGTAGGTAAAAAAGCTTTAAAATAAATTTAACTTCTAATAAAACATTAAGTCCGCTATTAAAGCCTTTATCTATAGCCCCTTAGGGGTCTATTTTAGTATAGTATAAATTTAGTAAGGTGCTTATATAATGGCGGCGCCTAGTTTAAAACGTAAATATCTTTATTAACTTATAGCTAATTCTTACCATCCTAATATAAGCAGAGAGCTCTTAGCCAGTTCTATATATAGTGCTTAATAGGTACTAAAAGCGCGGCGTTACTAGGGCATTGCTAGCGATTAAAGATCGACTGTAAATATAGGGTAATATCTATATACTACCAAGCGCACGGGCCCCTAGCCTACTAAATTATAACTTAGTGGCTGATTTAGCTATATGAAACAAACTATAGATATACTATTAGTGTTTACGGCTTAGCTAAGCGCTTATTAAGTCACTAAGCCGCATATAATATATATAACCCCTATTAATATTTGCAAATATTTATAGCTAAGCCTATAGCTAAGCAGTGGACATATTTAAATATCTTACCCCCTACTAATTAAGTCGCTAATACACGCGTACTATTGGCCTATTGGCCCAGCCGTGCGCCTATATATTTACCCTATATATCAAGGTTACTTATTTACTCGCTAAGCGGCTAGTAGGTATACATTCTCTACCTTTCCTCCCTAGTCTATATCTGCGTATATATAAAAAAAAAGAAAAACCCAGTGTTTATATATATTTCTATTAGAAAGACTCTTGTTTTCTTTTAGAATTGGCATTTTATAAAAGAAATTTTCATATGCCTGAAGAACAAATATATATTGCAGACTTTCCCCATTTCTCTAATTGCCTAAATGCTATTTAAACTTTTACTCTTCGAAATTATAAACACAGTCCGGCTGTCTTTACGTCTTTAATTCAGAAGTAACTCACCGAGAAGTCACAGGAATAAAATCAAGTTCGCATAACTTTATTTTCACTCCAGTTTGATGGCCCGGACAACCATGACTTGTATCCATTCATAGGGCACCGTAGAATCCTATTATTATGATGAAACTTAATTCGCTGAGCTAAATTTATCGATCGTAATACACTATAAAGACAAAAATCCTCCCACATGACTAGCATAACATCGTGAGCCGCGGAAAACAACTGAGCGAGTGAACTCCACTTTATCCCACAGAAAATATTATAACCTAGCCAGAAATGCGCCGCGAAGATAATTGAGCAAGGTAAGTGAAAAGAACCGAGCGTAGAGTTCGATACACGAGTCGATCCTATTATTCCTAAGCACCACGGAAGAACCTACCTTTTTGAATTCTCGACAATATAGCCGAAAAGCCGCGCGAAGGATACGTATTCAATGATTTAGGCCACTTGAAGCACCCCCTTCATTTTGGCAAAGACTTCTCATGTTCCGCCTTCTGCCTGCGGAACTCTTCGAACTCATCAAGCAGCTTCACGAAATTCTTCCCGACTTCCTTGTCCTCTTTGTCCTCTGCTCTCTCCCGCACCGTCATGCCGTCGTCTGTGGTCCTGACGCTCATATCCGCGCCTGCGTGCAACAGCATCTTGGCTTCCTCGAAGTGATCATTCTCCACCGCCTGGTGCAGCGGCGTCCAGCAATCACGGTCCTTATAATTGACGTTGGCACCGCGCGCAATGAGGGTCTTAACGACGTCCGGGCCGCCAAAGCAGCACAACGGGGTCCACGAATCCTCGTCGACCTCCTCAATGGACGCGCCTTTGTCGATTAGTAGATTCGCAGACTCGGAGAGGTTGTACTCGGACGCCAAGTGCAGCGAGGAGCGCTCCCCGGAGGCCTTGGCGGTGATGGACGCGCCGGCGTGCTCGATTAGCACCCGGGCTATCAGTTCCCGCTCGTTGATGAGCGCCACGTGGAGGGGCCTGTCCTTATTCGGCAGCTCGGTTTCGTAGTCCGCGCCCCTTTCCAGAAGCGCCGTGACGATGGCTGGAGATCCTGTGGCACACGCGTCGTGGAGCGGAGTCCATCCCTCCTTTTCGCGGGCGTCAATTTTTGCGCCGCGGCGGACGAGTTCATGGGTGGCTACGATCAAGTTGTTTTTACAGGCGAAGTGGAGCGGGGTGACTCCTTTTGTGGTTTGCAGATTGACGTTGGCCCCTCTCTCCATGAGAAGCAGTGCGGCAGCTTCCTGGCCCCAGGTCAGGGCACACGCAAGGGGTGTGTATGCCTTTTCCGTCAACTCTTCGATATCCAAACCACGATCTAAGAGGGCTTTCAGAGCCTCCACGTTGCCTTGAGCAGCGGCTGCATGTAGTGCGTGTGCATCCGCCCGGTAAACCGCGTTTATGTTAGCCCCTTTCTCCAGGAGGAACGGTATCATCTCATGACTGTGCTGGCAAGCCAAGAGGAAAGGCGTAACGTTAAACTGATCCTTGCTTTCTAAATCTGCGCCTTTACTTAGGAGTAAATCGACAACATCTTTCCTGTTTCGAAGCGTTGCGACATGAAGCAAAGTGCTGCCCATAGAGTCCCTATCCTCATTAATATCTTGCACAGACTCGACCATTCGAAGGGCAAGCTCGTTCCAGTCAGCGTCTCGCAGGAGAATCAGGGAGAAAGCGGTATGCCCAGGATCTTTTCCGCGATTGATCTTAGCCCCGTACTTGAGCAAAATGTCCACTACTTCAGTGTCCTTGGCATCTTTCATGTTGAAGATAGCTTCGTCAAGTGCGGTGTATCCTTCTCCATGGAAGGCATCAATGTCAACGTCTGAGTCGAGGAGCAACTCGATCATAGGAATATTACTATGTTTAACTGCATAGCAGAGTGGAGTGCTAGTGGACTCGAGTTGCATATCAACATCGCAGCCCTGATCAATCAGTGATTTGAGCATCTCTAAGTTGTGCTCTTCTAGCGCGTAGTGCAGCATTTTCCTCAATGCCGACATCCTTAGAAGCGAGCCTCCTTCTTCGATGACCCAGGAAATCCACTCATATTTGTTAGTAGGGGTTGGATCTTTGATGCGAGGATAGCATAGTTGAGTTATAGCAATGATCGTTTTGACCATGGGATGGCTGTCCGCCATGGCAAATTGGAGCGCGATACTATTTTTCGGGTGATCGGGTCCACCCATGACTTCCAAGAGAACTTGTACCACCTCTTCTTTTCGTTCCACGAGGGCCATATCAAGGGTTGTGTCGCCCATGGCTGTCTTGATCTCTGGATCACATCCGTGATCAATCAATCGCTGAACGACCTTGGCATGACCATCGCACGCAGCAGCATGTAAGACGGTCATTCCTTCGGGCTTAGTACTTAAAATATGGGCATTTGCTCCATTCTCCAGTAGAAAGTTGGTCATTTCCAGGTGGCCAAAGTGAGCTGCAAGGAATATCGCCGAGTGGCCGAAATTGTCAGCTTCGTTGATGTCCGCTCCATGGTCTAAGAAGACCTTCGCAGTTTCGACATGGTTATGGCATGCCGCCCAAATGAGCGGAGTGCCACCATTTTCGCTCCGAGCGTTCAGGTTTGCGCCATGATTCAAGAGGATTTCAGCAACCTCGGGGTGTCCGCAATCGGCTGATAGGAGTAATGGAGTGCATCCTCGCTTCGATTTCGCTTCGATATCCATGCCCTTTTTAAGTAGGAGTTCGAGAGCGTCGGTCATCCCCTCGGATGCGGCCCAATGAAGTGCATTCTTATGGTCCTTGCCAGAGAGAGATTTCAGGTCAGCGCCGTGGTCGACCAACAACTGCATCAGCTCAGTTCCCTCTTTAGTGAGAGCATGAACCAATGGCGGCAAGGTCCTTGCCCGATGGGAGACTGAAGCTCCTCTACTAAGAAGAAACTTTACTGCTTCGACATGGCGTCCAAGGATAGCGAGGACTAGCGGCGTCCAATCTCTCATAGACTCTTTTTCGATGTCTGCTCCGGCATCTAGAAAGGCCTTGAGTGCATCGACATCTCCCTTATCAGCGGCTCTTAAGAAGCTCTCGTAATCGATATTGTCCTTGGGGGTTGGGGTGGGGGTGTCTGCTTTGGAAGCATCCAAATCATCTCCAGTTTCAGACACGCACTCCCACGACCCACAGCTCGATACATCATCATCAATCTCTGGGTTAAAATCGATAAAGTTAGTAGACAGCTGTGGCCGAGCATTACCCGACCTAGCTTCAACCCTCGGATTGATGGTGAGGGAGTCGACTGCGGCAGTTAAAGTGGATGCATTCTCTTTTAGAGGTAAATGGGCCATGGCTAAAGAGGCAGCGAATGTAGTCGCTTAGGACCCACTAGTGCAGCCTCACGCGTTGTATTGAGATGACTTTCGGAATGGAAAGTAGGATGTAGAGTACTGGTGGAGGTTTTTAGTGAGGAATGAATGAAAAGGCTCTTTGCGAGTGGGAAGAAGATTAAGCGCCTTTTGATGGTGGGAAGGCCTTGACTCTTGGAAGGCAGCAGCCAGCCGTGAAGAGGCTGAGCTGCGCCCATCTGCCTTCTGGAGGACTCACATCAAGCAAACCAAGCAAGGATGGACTTTCGGTAGTTGGCGGCTAGAGAGAGCTGAACTGCAGCTAACTAATACTGTGCTAACATCGGGCGAAGGCGGCTTAGACGCCCTGCACGCTAATGGAGGGGTAGAGAAGCCTGGAGGGGCAGAAGAAGCCACTGGGAACATTTACTGTAATAAAGTCATGTGGAAGAGGGGCGTCCGCGACTCTCGCCATGCCGTCTCAAGGAAGCGCTTGGAATTCGCAATATTGATGTTTTGGAGTTGCAGGAGCTCAGGGAATTTATTCTGTCTTATTATGCATTGACATTTTCCGCTCTTAACCACCAACACCTACCCTGGAAGAAGTGATAGACAGACGCACCGCCGCAGCCCAACGTCACCAGCCGGCCACTAGCAAATCTGCTGACAGTGGCGTGTCTTCTAACCACCTCTCGTCTTGCTTGGTTTTCCTATCTACGAGCAATCAATCTCTAAGATCTCTCTTCGTCATCTTCCAACATGCCGTCTTCTAAATACCTTTTCCTTCTCGCCGTAGCTCTCCTAGTGCTACTTCCCTCCCCCGCTCATGCCTTTGGCGCTGGGAATATCGCATCCATTTCAAAGATCGAAGGGCGCAACTGGCGCCATGGCGATATCGAGGACATGCTTAAAACCGTCGCATGTCTGCGCGGCCACAAGTGGACTTCCATGATGATCAAGCGCGTCTACTTTGGCAACTGGCTGCGCGACTATTCGCAGGCAGTTGATGTTGGCACCTTAAAGGGCGTCCAAGCAGATACCATCCGCATCCTTGTCTGGATCCTTGCTTTCATGTCATTTGGCTATGCCACTGCCGAGTTTGAGGTTACCAGTGAGCGGTTGGGTGTCTATAGGCCTGAGGAGCATATCGACAACCCAAAAGATTATGCAGATAACATGGATGCGAGGAAATATGACCCGCGGTTGCGTGGACCAGTTTCTCCTGAAGAACTAGCTATTGATCCTAACACTGGTGAGTCTGTTCTGAAGCCTAATATGGATTTCTAAACAGTAGTGTACTATAGTTTTTCCAAGGCTATTTTCTAACATGTTCCAGGTATGAAAAACTACATCGCTAATGAGTACGGCGGCTGGGCTACTTCAGCCGGCTACATCAAATTCTCCTTCTCTCGGAGCATCCATTATGGGCGTATGTACACCCATGGCCCGTCAGGGTCTCGCGGACGCGAAGAAGATCTCTGCGAGGCATTACGTTGTCTGGGCCAAGGTCTCCACTGTTTGGAAGACTTTGGAGCCCACACCAACTACACTGAACTCACTCTTCGCGAGCTTGGCTTCACAAATGTCTTCCCGCACACCGGCAGCTCAACTCAGCTCAACGTACATGGAAAGCATATTTTCCCTCTTGTAACCGGAACGTTTGGAGGTGTGGACTTCTTGCACTCAGTCCTTGGGGAAGCCACTGATCACTTCACGCAATCCGAAATCGACGAGATGAATGCTGCGCTTGGCGATGCCTCCTCTAGCAACCCCAAGTCTACCTCTGGCGGCTCTGCAGGCGTGTCAGGTCTGACTGACCTCCTCTCCAAAGTCCCTGGCACCAGTGGACTCTGCCAAGAAGCCTTTGCTTTGCAAGCCGCTTCAGACGCTCAAGCGGCATCTAATTCGCGCGGGGTAGATCATGACCCCTACAGCAGCTCTCGCGCTTCGGGTCACCAGCAGCCTCAAACTTTCGACGCACCACCGGGTTCCGTGGGTGGGCCTCCTGGACCCGGTATTCCAGGTATGAACCCTAATCTTGACCCCTCGACAATTATCCCTAAGATCTACCCTATCCTCGCATTCCGGGACAAGGTCGTGCGCTCGATCTCTGCCATCGTCTCCAGGATCCCTGGCCTGGAGAAACTGATTGAAACCATCACCGAGCGAGTCACGCTGTTCGTGCTGTCCCTCCTCGCGCCATTCATCCAACCCATCATCAACGCAGCCTCGGAGCAACTGAAGCTCGGCAGCTCCGCCGTCGTGGAGAGCTCAGGCAAGCACCAGTACGAGCCATGGACGGACCCCTACTGCACCGACCCGACACACTCGCTGCTCTCCAAAGACCACTTCTCCAACATCCTCAACGAGCCCGCGGGACAGGTCGCGACCGCCATCCTGCAGTACGTCGCGCCGCGCGTCGTCTACGCGTGGGACCACCCGGACGTGCCCGTCAACCAGGTGCTCAACGACGTGATCCGCGTCTTCCACCACCCGGCGCTGCGTGACAGCGCGTGCGAGATGCACCGCATCATGTTTGACGTCGTCAAGCGCTGGGTCGACGGCCGAGCCGACCGCGGCCGCTCGCTCAACAACATCCTGAGCTCCAACAGCGTGCGCGAGGGCCACAACCACAGCGGCGGCGACAACCACACCCACGGCGGGCAGCCAGGCGCAGGCGGTCACGGCCCTGCTTCCGGCGGCTTCAACATCTCCAGCATCCCCGGCCTGGGCAAGCTGACCGGCAGCGGCGGCGGCGGTGGCAGCAGCAGCAGCTCGCCCTTCGCCCTGCTCAACAAGCGCGACATCGAGCCCGAGCCCTACGGCCAGCCCGGTTACAGTGACAGCTACAGCGGCCACAGCCCCGCACCCCAGCAGCAGCAGCACACGCAGCACTGGGGCTCCTTCCAGCCGTACGAGAGCCAGTACGCCGGCGGGCAGCCCGGCGACCCGTACCACGGCGCGGCGTTCGAGCACGGCCAGTACGCCGGCGGCCAGGGCGTCGAGCCGGCGTACGCCATGCCGACCGCGTTCCAGCAGGGCTACGAGGTCCCGTATCAGCAACCGCAGGGCCAGGGACAGTTTGGCCAGACGGAGTATCCGTACCCTGGGTATGGCGCGCCGGGGGAGCAGCAGCAGGGGCAGCAGCAGCATGATCCGAATGTGCCAGGGCAGCAGCACGGGGGTTATGGAGGGGGGTATGGCGGGTATGGAGGGACGGGGTATTAAGGCGATGGGAAGAAGGGGTGGGTTTGGGGGATGTACGAGTGGGTTGAAGGGGAGGGTTGGTGTTGTGGAAGTAATGCTGATATGACTGTGATGAGTTTTCTTGGCTCAGAGAAACGTGTAGAGCGGATGCCACTGCCTTATGACTGCTTTTTGCATTAGGATACTGCAACGAAACTCAATTGTTGCGGTAATTGAGGTATTGTGTGTAAACAGGCCCCTCTCGTCACTCATGTGCCTGTGTGATAGACTCGAAAGCGGTGTGGGAACTCAGACCTAGGCACGGTGTTAACAAGAGCAATTCAAGAGCGAATTCCAAGATGCATTTGCGGAGAAAAAAAGAAATGCAGTCACATATACCCCGAACATAGCACGGTATCTACGTACGCGCAAAACAGCCAGCCACACTGTACATACGAACCCGACCGCTAAATCCCCAATACTCCCAGACGCCGCCCACTCCTCAACCCAAACTCCCCTCTCCTCCCTGGAGCTCACTTCAACACGACAATCAGAAGCACCAAAACCACAATCAGCACCACAATAACCGTCAAGCTCCAATTATCCCTCGCCTTCCGCCCCACCCTCTCCAGCCGTCCGCGCGCCCTGCGAAACTGTCCCTGATGCCGGTCCACCCCTTCATCGACCTCATCCAACAAGAGCACCTGCCCGTCCAGCTCGTCGCCAATCTGCATGCTGAGCTCGCGCTGCCGCCCGATCGACTCGCCCAGCCGGTCCAGCTGCGCGTCCTGCTCGCGCATCACCTGCGCGTGGTACGTGTGGATCTGCTGGTTGTCGAGCTCGCGGTGATCCGGGGGGCCCGCGTCGTCCGGGTCGTCGCGGTAGGGGAAGAGCGCGGCGCGGTTCGGGTCTGGCGGCGAGGAGGCGGCTGGGTTGTCGGTGAAGCGGACGGACCTCGAGGTCTGGGATGTGCGGGCGCCTTTCTGGGACGGCGGTTGCTGTGCTGCGGCGAAGTCAGGGGAGAGGGAGGCGTTGTTTGGGGAGGCGAGGGTGGCGGAGGGGTTGGCGCCGTTGGAGGCGAATTGCGTGGTTAGGTCTGTGAGCTGGGTGTTGAGGGTGGAGAGCTGGTCTTGGAGCGAGCTGGAGAGTGTGAGCTTAGGCTTTGAAGCCGCGGGGGCTGGAGGTACTAGAGGAGAGAGGGAGAGAGAGAGACAACGTACACGTCTGGTGATTGTTCCAGCTGGCTTTCCAGCGCTTCGATGCCTGAGCGGAAAGAGTCGAGCGAGCGGGATATTTGGCCATCTTGCGAGTTCGGCGAGAGGTTTAGGGAGATTGCTCGCTGTCTTTCCAGCAGGGAAAGCTTGATATGATCGGCGAGGAGAAATAACTGGGAGGGGTTTGTCCTCGACATGATTACGGCGTGGTTGTGAGGTGTGGAGATGACGGTCAGACGGAAGCCGAGTTAGAGGAATATTAGTTGGCAGAGAGCAAAAAGTGGTACAAAGAAGATGGTTCAGGCAAAAGGAGAGGAGGATGGCTTAGTAGGGGCCGCTATAAACAGAACAGGTAAATGGCTGAGGTATGGGTGGAGGAATTGAGTGGTTTCGGAACCGGCCCGTGCTGGCATTCCGATTTATTCGACGTTCAAGGTTGACAACAATCCCTCGCCTTATTCAACTCCACCACCATAGCTTTGCACAACATTATGAAATCTCGCCCTGATTCTCTCCTTGCTATATAATCCCCCTCCTCCCCCGCTTTTCCGCCCGACAGCCATCTTCTGGCTCATCACCACCATGTCTTCCATCCCGTCTCGCCGACTGTCTCGGGCCTCAAGCAGAGCCGAATCGGCTCTATCCTTCCAGTCTTTACCAGCAAGCACTGCTCCCCTTGCTCTCAGCTCTCCAGTGGTCGCACATCGCCCTGAGCCCTCTGATTTTGTGGTCGGTGGCCCTCCTAATTCACCTTCTCCATTAGCTCTGAGGGCTTCCAACTCACCTTCGTCGAAGCGTCGAATCAACCGACATAGAAAGGTTCCAATCGACGTACGCACCCTTGAGTACCTCGAGCCCTGCGACAGCAACCTAGTTTGCCTCATCTGCCATTGTCCCTTCGATAAAGCCGTCCGCCTCGCCTGCGATCACGTCTTCTGCAATGACTGTGTGGAGCAAGCATTTGCTGCTCAGGAAGGCCCAGCCCCCAAAACCTGTCCTACATGCCGAAGCCGAGTAGATCTCAACAAGGAGCCTCTTCCCGTCCCGAGAATCCTGACCAGCATGCTAGATGAGCTGCGTGTCAGGTGCCCGAATCAAAAGGTTGGGTGCACGTGGGCGGACAAACGGAGCGATGTTCAAGACCATGTCGAGCTGTACTGTGACCATGCTCAGGTTGAATGTGCTTCTCCCGATTGCCGCTTGGGCGTTCTGCAGAAGGACTTCCACAAGGGCTGTCTTCATTACACTGTCAATTGTGAACACTGTCACACGTCAATGATGAAGAAGGACCTCGAGGTATGTTTTTTTCTAGTTAATCCTGTTCTCAAACTGACATATCTTCTCCAGGATCATCAGAAGCAGATCTGCCCCAATCGAATGACTGATTGTTCCAGCTGCTTCACAGAGATCCTTCGCCATGATCTACCATCTCATCTCAAAGATGTCTGCCCGAAGGCTACTGTCACGTGTCCTGGTTCAGTCTGTGGCTGCTCCTTCGCCCATGAGCGCACTGCAGTCGTTGAACACGTCACGATCTGTCCTATGGCAACCATGGCACCATTCTTCCAATCTCAAAAGGCACGTCTAGACGAACACGAGTCCCAGCAAAAGCTTCTCCAACGCAAGGTCGAAATCCTTGAAGGTGGCTTGTCAAGTATTCATAATATGCTCTACCCTGCCAACCCAAATCCAAATGAGCCGTGCCCGGTACCCAATCCACTGGATCCCAACGCTATGGACTACGCACCCGGACCACTTCCGGGGACTCCCGACTTTCGTCTTCCAGCCCCAGCATTTCCGTCTGCTTCCCAGACAGACCAAGCAGCAGCAGCTGGCCACCCGCCCCAGCCTCCATTCGACAGCTCCACGCACCACCTGCTCAGCCTTCATGAGTCTCTCCGCGATGAAGTCAGCCGCATTGCCAACGCTCTAACCGATCTCGAGGGCCGCACAAACATGATGATCATCAACGAGAATCAGCGCGTCAAGGACGAGATGCTGCACGCTAACGCGGCTATCAACTCAATGCGCATGCAGCTGCACTGGCTGACTAGCGCACGTCTCCAGGCACAGAATCGAAGCGGCGGGCCAGGCTCGAGCTCAGCGGCCGGAAGCAGCAGTGCGAGCAGAGCTAGTGGAAACGGGAGCGGAAGTGGAAGCGAAAGCAGAAGCGGAAGCAGAAGCGGAAGTGGGGGTGCCGGAGCTGGCGGGAGCAGCTCAGGGGGTGGGGTGACATTGAATCCGATCCGCCGGCTGAGCGACTCGAACCGTCAGGACACGAAATTGTGACGTGGGTAAAGGCATAAATGCTGAGGATGACAGGAAAGTGACTTACGGCTTACGACAGCAATGATAACACAAAGTGGTTCGAGCCTTTGATGTTTTTTCTTACGATTTGGACGGCGTACATGGTGTTCGCTCTTATGCATTGGCGAAAAGCACGGCGACAAAACGGTGAAAACCGGTGAAAAACCGGTGAAAAAACGGCGAAAATGGCGCGTGTTTCGGGAACTGAGGGATGACTGCATGTGCTCAGGCAACCAGGGTAAACAAGAGTTGGAGCGCTCTTGAATTGATTGGGAGCTACCGGGCATGAACATGGGACAAGGCAGCACAGCGTGTGGTTTTTTCCTCTGGAACCGTTTTAGAACTGGCTGGGTTCAAGGAATACCCTAATGGCATCAAGGAGTCTGGCTTCAGGGAAGCAGGCGGCTTTTGGCTGGACATGGATGGAAACGGAGACCGCTGTTCACTCATTCACAGCGACAATTGCTACCATCGGACGAGCGAGTGGTTTATGATGTATGGCCATGACGTAGCATACTTCACTCAACGGCCCTTTTGCCGGCTGACCACAACCTAACGAATTGAATAGATCCCGGCATGCTCGCCCTAGTCCTCTGGGCCTCTGCGTGCTTTGAGACCGTGTAGACGATACTGTCACAGGAGGCCCTGGGGATAAGGACAGGCGATAGTTGGAGTACAAAATCAACACGGTTTAATCCTAAACTTGAATTTTCAACCTCCGCTTAGAACCAGCCTAGACTCAATATTCGCTGAGGAATCACTCATATTATATACATCCTATCTTTTGGTGGCAGTGCTATAGTCGCGCCGAGCCGAAGGGTTGATGTACAATACAGGAGGGCGGAGCGAGGGTCCGTAACAGCAACCCTTAGTCTGCACCATTCAAACGATAAACATTAACTCCCTGATCGGTGAGAGGTTCGCCATGCTATTTTGATATAGCCGATGGGCAGATAAGGCTTGCGTACTAGACTTCTCCCGATTTGCTGAACTAGGATAGTTAGAATAGAGGGGCGTTCCCTGCGTTGGGAGGCAGATCGCTAAAAGTAAACACTCTAGATGCGAACAGGGTGTTGAAACCCTGCATTCCGCCTGATATATCAAAAATTGAAACATTGTGGAGTTGTCGTTCCGTGGCACTCGGAAAGACTTAGGTTCCGAGTTCCATTGATCTCGGTTTTCTGATCACCGAAGCTCCCGAGCTGTTAACAGACGCCTTAGATTCTGAAGGGGAGTGAACGATGACCTTGTCGAGATCGTGGGTTCCTCCTTTAATTTTCTTATATCTGATGTCCCAACGCACTTCACATTCTTGCGCTCGACTACCAATTCTATACCCTAGAGACGGAAGTGCGATAACATGCTCTTTTCCAGTATCGCCTATCATAACCAGTGCAGGCAATGTCCACCGGATGTTAGCCGGCTTTATGGCGGTGATTAAGGAATTAAATCGGTTCAGGTTAGCTCTCGTCGTCGGGTTCATCAATGCCTTTCGAATAGGTTTTATATCAGCCTCCCGAAGACTCCGTATGATCACGGTATGTTTCGAAGGGTTAATGATGCGAATCCAGAATCGGCCGTCAAAGAGTTGGAATCCATCACTTGTACGAGTGGCATCTAAAGCATTATCGCTCCCTAGTTTATTAGAGTTTATAGTCGTTGAAGCAAGTTCGTTCAGACTATAAGGCTGACGAGAAAGGAGCCAATTGTATTGAGGCGTAAATGGCTTGGGATGTAAGGGACTCCGCCGACCTTGGTCCACAATAGGTCGAAATTGGACCCCAGCAGCAGTAAAACCATTTGGCGATGGTCTCTCAAGCGTATTAGAAGTCCTCAGCGCTGGAAAAAGTGTATCAATCACAGTGTCAAGCCTTCGCGGGGACACTGTCTCGTTGGGAGAAACAATTTCAGCTAAGCGTCCAAGGAGCAATGCAGCCACCGTTCTCGCAATGCTAGAGTCACTTTCCAAAACCCTGAACGTCTTCTCTGAAAAACAGACATTCAAAGTTCCATATCGCACATCCAACTTTAGCTCGCAAGAATCGAAAAGCTCTTCGGCTACTTCCATATTTTGGCCTAGCCTATATTGCATACGAAGTGACAGGTTGACAAGCTCGTCCTTCCTAAGAGCGGCGGGTAGACGGTGGTGTTGGAGAATGTACCGAATAGCATTGCGCACAGTAAGCGTTTTGTCTTGATTTGTATTGTCCTCTACCCAAGGCATTTGGTTCTCAAGACATGTGGAAATGAGCTTCACCTTACTAAACTGAAGCAACGGACGCAGTATCTGAACCCCGCCGGTCTCTATTTCCATGGGAAGGTTAGATTTTCGCTCGGATATGGAGTCTCGCATGTTTTCCAGTCCCCCGCTTTGATGCACGCCGTGTAGCCCAAAACACTCAGGGATTTCTTTGATGGCTTGGATTCCCCGTAGGCCTGATCTTACATGTCCTTGAATAAGCCTCGTGATGATTGTTTCAGCCTGATCATCGCTATGGTGGGCAACTAGGAGGGAGCGGAGCCCATGATCACGGCAGGCAATTCCCAAAGCTTGGTAACGAAGAGTTCGTGCTTGAGTCTCGAAATTCAGCAGCTCGCTTGGGTTGGTCCCTTTGGACCACTGGAGTGGGAGAATGTGCGAGTTCATGCCAGCTTTAGAGGGTACACTGTCAGATACCATGTGACAGCGGTTGTAAACCCCAAATGCAACTCACCATGCTTCAACAATTGCTGAGCAACCCACAGAGCCTCTTCAGTACTTTCTGGACGGCTCTTATGGTCAACAATCAAGGCTACACACTCGGGGAAATCGCCAAGAATGTGAGAGGTGTTTGCACAGAGGCTCGCCAGAGCCATGGAATCTACTCCACCGCTCACTGCAAGGCCTATATTTCATCAGTTGAGGTTCCCAGAAGCCTTGGCCATGAAGGAAGGCCTCCCACTTACCAAACCTCTGTGACTTCACATTCTTCGTGGATGGCCATATTGAACCCAAAGCCTCCCAAAACTCTTCAAGACTCACGGGAGGAGCTTTCTGCTCCCCAGCCGCCTGACTAAAATATTTCAAAGCAGCAGCATTGCGAGGCGCGCGAAGCTCTCTTGTCAAAAGAAGGCCAGTCCTGCTCCACATCCAATTATAGTTGCCAGCTTGATCTTGAGTTGTATACCAACGGTGTTCTGGCCGCGGCTCTCCCGAGGTCGGGAATCGGAGGCTGCCCCCTGCACAAGGCTTGGCATGGCTTCTGGAATTTTCTCATTTGCAAAACTCGATTCACCGCAAGCACCACAGCTATCCCAAGACCTTCAATTTTCCAATTCGCAACAGCTCGCTCTCCGATTTCTGCGCAATCATCCTTCATTCTTCATCCACATTCAAAATGGTGAGCTTCCGTGTCCCATTTCCCCAGGAATTTGAACTAATTAACATTTCAGACCACCGCTCTTAAGTCTATCCGCTCGCTCGCTCCCCTCCTCGACCGCGTGCTGGTGCAGCGCGTAAAGGCTGAGGCCAAAACTGCAGGGGGTATCTTCCTGCCCGAGAGCGCTGTCAAGGAGCTCAACGAGGCCAAAGTGCTCGCCGTAGGCCCTGGCGGATTCGACAAGGATGGGAAGAGGATCCTGTGCAGTGTGCAGCCAGGTGATAAGGTGTTGATTCCTCAGGTAAGGGATACTATCTCGAGATTATTTGAAAAGAAGCAGTTTTTTGATGAAGTGGCGGTGACGGATTGGTGCATTGATTGCGCTGCAGGAGACGATAAAGAGTGATGTGACGATGCATGGGTCGCTGACAGAGATATAGTATGGTGGAAGCCCAATTAAGGTCGGCGATGAAGAGTACTCCCTTTTCCGGGACCATGAGTGCGTTCTCCCTTAATCCTGCTAACTCCCGCACTCTCCCTCACTAACCTCCTACAGACTGCTAGCCAAGATCAATGAGTAGACGACAACACCACCCCTCCCACCCTATCATTTCCTGTACCAACGTGTAACTATATCCGCCGCAACCATAAGCACTCGCACGAGCCACGTTCAAAGCTGGGCGTTCGTTGGCATTTTGGGAATCTGCAAGCATTTGAAAGCGTACTTTACCTGCTCTTGTGTAGTTACAAGATTCAAGAGGCCAAAAAAATACTAAATCTCTGCTCATGTTAACGACTCACTAATCTCCTACTGATCTGCTTCACGACGTATTCCTGAGGCAAATTTGGCATTGTAAGCAATTGCAATTGTGAAAAGGTTCTAATACACATTCAACCCGGCTTAGCGCCGCTAGTACCGTACAGTATGTCTACGGACGCCTTAAACGCCCAATCGATTCTGGCTTCGTTCCAGATGCCGTCGTCGTCTGATACAAAGGCAGGACTATAATGTTCCCGCTTCCCAAGGCCACGCTCCCAAGCGCATGATGCAAAAGAAGATATCTGCGACGAGATAGGGCCATAGTCTGCTCCTCCTATAGATATAATAATCCAATCATTCGGGACGTTGTGCCTCTGCTGCCAACTTGTCGAGATGAAGGATGAGAAAGTAATTCATCTCTGTTCATAGTCTTGCATAGCAGAGAATAATGCCCTATTGGTCAATATTATGGTATCCGTAGTACTTACAAGACTTTCCTCATTCGAGGCGCACGTGGTACGCAACATAGGCGTGATGTTGCCTCATCTGAGATCAAGCATCTTCTTTGATTTGTCGTAAACGACGTAGGTGATAGATACTGCTGGCACGACTTTCAGAAGATTCGGCGTGAGACCCTTGAACAAGCCTCTCACTCCTTCGCCCTTGATCGTTTGCCGCGTGACATCAACTATTCCGGTGTAGGTTCGCGGGTGCAGCACCGTGCCTTGGCTTTGAAGTCGGGTGCGTAGAAGATTGAGTGGATACACAGAGCTTGCTCCAATAGCGCCGCTGAATCCACCAATAGCTGCTGTCATGAATCCGCCAGGCTGTGCGTCTTCCTCGTGACAACTACGATTCTTGGCATTGCGCCTCGCGACAGCACGTTTTAGGTATTCAAAAGTCCCGAGGTCAATTGCAGAGTACGGAAAGATACCGAAAATGCCCATTGGTAGGCCACGATAGTAAGCTACGATGCCGCCGGTGCGCCACATTTTCTTCGCTGTTGCGATGATGAGTCTATTTCCGTGCAGGCCTCCGGACACGGTTTCGCATTGCATACGACTGTAGAAAATTAGAAATTACTCAAATTCATTATATGTGGACTCACAATTTCAGGGTATCGATGGGATAAACAGCAAATCTGTCGAGGTGAGCAAGCATATTCAACAGTGGAAGGGCTGACGACAGCTCACTGCGAAATCATGCCTCCAATTCCGCCCGCCACGAATTTTGACCACGATTGGATCTTCGTCGGATCGTTGTGACCTTCAAGTTTCGCAAAGACGCGCTTCGCAGCCTGCAAAGGTTATTATGGGCGTTCCACCCAGCTAGGATCTACAAACCTCATATGACCCAAATTTAATGGCTGACTCAGGCATCACTTTGATGACATTCAATCCATTCCCTAGTTGTTGTATGAGCTTACGGGTTATCCTCAGAAAGTGGCAGTATCACTCACCAGCATAAAGGCTGCGCATCCCTCCGGCCTCCCATAGCTCTTTCGTGGCATCTGCCAGCGGCCTCCAAGCATGCTTAATAGCCTGTAGAACCGCACCTGACTTAGCTGCCGAAACGGTCTCTTGCGCGATGCTGGTTTGGGCAATGAGATACACCTTCAGCCGGTCGAGAGGAGCGGTCGAGGTGCGAGAGACGATACCAGCAAGGCCTCCCGCCACAAAGTAGCCTGGATTGGGAACACACGCAATCAGCACCGGCTTCAAGTTTTCCCATTTGGTCCAATCCGTATCCGGTACGATAGCCGGTAAGTCGACAGTTTCCACTTCGGGCGGGAGGGGCTGCAAAATCACTTGATGTTGAGTGCCATACACCTCCACGCTTTCAACATGTAGAGGGCGTCGGGGTGGTGTTTTTGCGATGCTTATAATAGAGCCAAAGAAAATATTAAGAAATTGCTGCTTTATACCTAGTCCATCAATAACTTCGTCACTGATCTGCACGTCTCCCTCAGGGTTCATCTTCATTGTGGAAGAATAATATGACAGCACTGCTTTCAGGTTTGGCGTGGTGGCTGGTATGAATAGTAAGAAATCACTTCACTCAACGGTTAGTGTATTTAAATGGCACATAGTTTAGCTATTCCAACTCACCGCCATTCATCGAAACTTATAACTCCATCATGATTCGTATCGACCTCTGCAAAGAACTGGTCCAACTTGGAGCTCGGCACTGCCAATCCAGCGCGCATAAACGCAGCTTGGAGTTCGTCCTTTGACAGCTTGCCATCTTGGTTGTGGTCAATACTCCTAAATAACAATAATAGCTCCCTTTCCGTATGCTTTACGAACGAGCAAAATTCTTTGGAGGTCGCGGTCAGCGATTGTTATCGGAAGTTACGGTGAACGAGAAGGCCTATCAACTTGCTGACCATTATACTGAATTCGACCATCTCCATCCGTGTCTACGGTCTTTAAAACATCTGTGAGAAAATGGTCCGCGTTTTTGAGAGCTAGCAATCCCAATTAGTTAGCGATTGAACTGGCAATCCGGAAGTACCGACATACGGTGATCAAGCTTCCGAAGACCTTTCTTCAGCCCAGCAAGATCCAAATGGCCTTGCTTTCGCGTGTCGAGCGTTGCCCACAATGCCTCCACCCGCGCGTCCTGAGCATTCGCGGTTTCGACATCCATCTTCTTCTCCAGTGTAAGGAGCGGCTATCTCCCGGCTATCATGGCTGTCTCCGGAGGCACACAAAGGAGAGCCTGTCGGCGCGAGCGAAGCGCGATGGATTCACAATTCAGTTGTAGAGAAAGCATAGGAATGGGTAAGGACGTGCAGAGATAGTGGGGCTTTGAAGCCTATGATGACGCTGAGAAAGTTGGTAGACGTTTTTTTCGGCCAAGCCGAAGTTCAAAGTGGTTAGCCGCGGCGATGACCGCAGGCCAGAAAATTACCGGGCAGCCCTACGGTATTGAGGTAGTCAACCCGCTGGCAAAGCACAATTGAAGTCTGCTAGAGGCTGTGCTGTATACTTTGTGGCTGCCGTCTTGTCTTTTGACCTTTGTTTGCCTGGCTGTATGTCAGCTAGCGGTTTGATTCTAAATCAAAGAACAGAGTGTGAAAGAGAAAACCCTCACGGCTTACCACTGCCAGCCTCCCGAGTTATCTCCCCCGCCAGCTTCGACCAGAATCTGCACTCCTTCCTATCAAGTCGTCTTTCGGTGCTTTCCCTACTAAATCTATTTCAAAGGCTCATTATCTATCTACACAATATGTGCATCATTTGTTCACTCTGAAGTCTTTTTTTTGTTTCTTATCATGTCTATTGCAAGACACAGTATTACCTTTCGTTTTATACCACCCCTCCTTTGCAGGTATGGCGGCCAGCTATTGGGACTCCACACAACGGAAGTTCTGGACTTTCACAAAGCAACAACTCGCGCTCGAGCGGCGAAGGCTTGAAGAGACGGAACGGGCTCTGGTACAGCAATATCCCTTACCAGACAGACGCCTGCTAAGTATTTATTTCTATCACCGTAAGGCCTCCAATCTACCTCTCTAAATGCAAATTAAATGATCGTCTATAGAATTATCTAAGCTGGCAAGGCCGCTTTCAGTTCGTCAGCAAGCTTTGGCTACAGCACAGGTCTATGTAAGGCGGTTCTATACCAAGGTCGAGATTCGGCGTACGAATCCAACGCTTGTTCTAGCTACTGCACTATACTTAGCTTGCAAGATGGAAGAATGTCCCCAACATATCCGAATGGTGTTAGCGGAAGCCAGGCATTGCTGGGGTAAGCTTTCATCCCTCCTAATACGTTCGTTGCCTAATGAGGACTCCCAGATATGCCTGTGAACGATACATCAAAGATCGGCGAATGCGAGTTTACGCTTATCTCGGAAATGAACTCGCAACTCATCATCCATCATCCTTATCGAAGTTTATCAGAACTCCAGACCAACTTCCAGCTGACCCAAGAGGAGATTGCGCTGGCGTGGTCAGTCATCAATGACCATTACTTGACAGATCTTCCTTTGCTTCATGCTCCTCACGTTATTGCAACCACTGCGATGTTCCTTGCGGTAGTGCTCAAGCCTGCCCAGAGCGGACTACAGGGGCATGTGGCAGGGTTTGCTAATGCGTTACAGACTTTAGGCAATGCACGGTCTTCAAGCGGCTCAGGTACCCAAAACAGGGTGCAGAAGCTGGTAAGCTGGCTGGCAGAAAGTAATGTCGATATTGAGGCAGTGGTGGACTGCACGCAGGAGCTCATATCGCTCTATGAGATTTGGGAACAGTTCACTGATAAGACATGCAAAGACCAAATTGCGAGATTAGTCAAAGGAAGAGGGCTAGACAAGTGAAGGCTACGGTCATGAGCTCGTCAAGAAGTTCTAGGTTATTGGGGTTTGGGGGGATTTAGATGTTTTGGCGGCGTTCGGGCGCTTGCGTTTAGCATCGAGAGCGTCTTGCAGCGGAGAGTTTCTTAGCTCCGAAGATGTCCAGAGAGTAGCCGTACAAGAGGTAGCGAAGCTATTGAATAAAGTTCTCACGCGCAATATGAAATGCAGTCAGACACAATCCGGGGAACCTAAACGTTGGACATACCGATATCTTCTCACACACGACATCGGACGTTTTATTCGAGTCCCGGCCTTGACGTTGTTCAGGTGGCTACAATACATGAGCGGAAGGATATGACGATCGTTTGGACAGCATGCGGCGGTAGCACGCAATGGTGGTCTCGAGATTGACTCGGAACGCTCTACATACTCGGTGACGGAAGATCTCCATTGGCCCTGCGTCTCCAGTTCCCCCGTTCCAGCGCCAGTCGAGACAACGAGCGGTACCTGGGGAGGGCGCATGAGGACCACAGACGTCAATTGCTCGAGCCTAATGAAGTATCCGCCGCGTCCCTCCAGACTCGAAGCGCCCCCAAAGTCGCACAGCGGCCGGCTTCAATTCTGGACCAAGTGATCCACAGCAATTTGGGGTGGGATGGGGTCGGAGCGAGGGCCTGTCTGACATGCCCAGCTGTGCCAGTGTCAATTAAGCTCCATCAGCTAAGAGTGGGTCCAGCTGCGGGCGGTTCGCTGTGCAACTCGGATCGACCAAGGGCTGCCAACACAGCAGGAAATAAGTGGCCATGCAAAAGGTTCTCGAAGCGATTTGGCAGACGTGATGCTGGCCAGCGATCTTCAAAACCGCCCAAGCCACGCGGTGCATGATGGAAAATGAGCGGTCAGTCACGATGGCCAACCTCGTCCGAGGCTGAGCACCGGCGCAGCGAAAGAGGGCAAGTCGAGGCGGGCTTGGCTGCATAAGTTGTTTGGCATGCCTGTGCCTGGTCCCTGCCTGCGGGTGTCTGTTCGCCTGGGCAGCGTTCGAAGATGGAGTGCAGATGGCGCAGGCAGCGCAGAAGGTACACAGACGGCGCTCGAAGAGCCAGCAGTGTTCAGAAAGACTCACGAAGCATCGGCAGGTCGGCTGCTGCTTTGGGGTCCCGGCGGGGCAAAAAGCAATGGCCGCTTTCGCTCTCGAGTTGAGCACCAGCGCAGACGACTCCGGCGACCATCAGGAACTAGTCGAGGGCCGTGGACATGATTGGACGCACTGTGACGCTAGTGGCAAAACCCTTGCCCGAGTTAAAGTGGGCTCAGCCTTCTAGCCTCCCATTCGCATTCCCTTCAAATCCCCGCCTCTTCAAGTCCGCCAGCCCTCTCTCCCAGCGACTCTACCTCATCCACCTCCGACCTCCCACCAAGCCGAACAACAAACAACGAACAACATAGTAGTAATATCCGAACTGTCTCGCACTCCTGGCCGCTTTCCTTTCGCGACTCTTTCTGCGCCCTTTTCCGCCTATCACGCCTTGTCGCCTCCTTTGTTTCGCCTTTTGTTGTGGTCATCCCGTCAACTAATCCCGCAATCGCCTTAATTCGGTCTCACTCGCCCAGCACTCAGCCCCGAACACATTTTGCGACAGCCTCGACCGTCTCCACCAAACTGCCATCTCCAATACCTCTGCCATCATGTCACAGTTCTTCAACTACGGTGGACAGCATCACCCGTCGCACATGAATGCGCACACCTCCCATAATCACCACGGGGGCCGATCGCGGAGAGCTCCGCGCTTATCGGCTGCTCACAACCACAAGCAGTTTCGGCAGGTTCGCACTCCCAAGGAGTTCGTTGTAGAAGCACCGAGTATCACCGCATTTCGAAGGGATTTCGAAGCAGCAAGATCATTCGACTTAGAGGACGACGAGATGTTCTGTCCTTTCCATCTACTCACTGAAGATGATGTAAGTTGACCTGCTTTTGCTTTCGTCTTGTCCATCTCGATACCTCGTCCTTTCGGGTATCGCATTAGCTGTATACACATCTTATAAGATGCTGATCCGCTATGGACAGCTTCAATCCATTCACTCCTCTGGATCTGATCGATCGTCTTTATCGAGCGGCTCGCCCGAATCGTCTCCTCTTCAGCATCAGCTGCAGCCTACTCCCAGCTTTGTATTATCATCTGCACCGAATCCATATACGCCGGCCGGATATCAACCACAGCAAAATTCATCGCAAACTAAACTTCATCAGCCACTAGCTCAACGAACTCGCAATGCAATTCCAATAGTCGATCCATCCACGCGAGCTGTTGCCAGCCCACCTCCATCTGTCTCACCAAACAGGCAGATCCAGCAACAGTTCATGGGTCGACGCTGGTAATGCCCCTGCAGGCAGGAGGCCGGAGCGATTTCTATTCGATTTGCATTGCGGCGCGCTTCGTTGCTAGACTAGTGGCTACCCCAGGATCTATTTGATATTCTTCCCGATTTTCCGACCGGAGGATCCGTTCATACTCTCATCAACTCGTTTTGTACAAATCCGCAACAATATTCTTCGACATTTTTGGGGATACCACTCTAAATCACGGGCAACGGCGTTGCGATGTAGCGAAAACATCTTTCTTCTTTATCGATCGATTAGAACGCATTTGGTCCCGACATGTCTTCCAGCGTTACGCATGATGGTGGTCTGCAATGTTTTGGTGTTATACAGGGTCTCATCTCGGAATTACTTTTTTTTAATCGTCAAGACTCCCAAAGAAAAAATTCGGTTACAGATAAAGGTGTTCTGTAGCGTTGGTGTTCTGCAAAGTTTATCGTTACCCAGCTCCTGCTTTTGTCTGGAGCCCTTCAAAGGGTAGATTTCTTTTGTATGGGCAGGCGGGTTTACGTAGGGCCGGTATACCATGGCGTGAGTCTTTGAGAAACAGCGGCGGTGTCGGGTTTTGGGTTCAGGTGCATATCTTCATCACATCATGTTGGATCTTTGTCTCTCGATACTGTACGCTGGGATGAGACTACGCGGTCAATTGTGTGCTTTTGTTTTTTTGTATCAGTTGGGATCGACTTTATATCCCCCCAAAGGAAGCTAATTGGGGGTCATTTTTACTGATCTTCTACCCGGACGTCGGACTATTTTGCGAACAATTCTACGAAACACGCCTCTAAATTAGGTAGTGGAAATTTTTTGTTATAGGATTCAAATCACAGCTTTGATCACACTTCATTCCTGATTCCCTCCACAGATACCCGAGAGTGATGACCTTCGCAACAGCTGAAACTTGGTACCACCTCCTTCAAGCCTAGTACGTAATAGTGATAATCGTCTTGGTATGACGACATCCCTTGGAGCTTAGCTCATGATATATTCTATCAACAGCCAAACAGTTTTCCTTTCCTCCAACCTTTATCATCGAAAACTGCAGACAATCGCTCAAGCACCTCGCATACCTATAACGCTTTTTTAATTAGCCTAACTAGCTCCTCACGCTCCTATCTCACCTCTACGCCCGGAAAAGGCATTGAAAGTCTCGGACATCTAAGCCCTACCTTGCAAACGTAGAAGCTTCCACATCAGTCAACCACCACCATGTCAGCGTTCAGAAACGTCACATTCGCAATGCGACGTAGTAGCTTCGTCTTATACCGTTTCTCACAACGGGCAGGGCTTCAAACCTCTGCAGGGAGATTGTCCGTGAAGGAGTCAGAGCTTGGTATGGTAACCCCTCTTCCTAGCAACATTACGCAGTCATCAATAGTCCGCACAACGGGCTGAGAGGCTCCATTCTTGATAGAGTGTGCAATTGGCTAGATAGGCAGCTTTCTTTAAGTTCCAGGATACCGCTCTCTCTAGAGCCAGGAAAATACGTTCCTGCACCGCGGGCTTGGCAGCCTTCCTTTGATCTTACGAGACCTGCATCTAACACGCAATATTTTCACTGATATTTTCAAACCTAGGTAATGAAGAACGCGCAAAGGAGGTGGAGGAACACAAGCAGGACCTGCTAAAGAAGCAAAAGGAAGGCAAGGGACATTGGAAGGAACCGCTAGCTTCGGATAGTGAGAGTATTGTACGAATACCTCCTCCTGTTTCCATTGTTTGGAAATACACCCAAAACTTTTTGAACTGTGCGGCTAATGCGGGAATCGGAATAGATCAAAGCGGACCGCGACGAAATCGATGCGACGGAAGAAACTATCAAACAACTGCAAAAGGAAACTGAGAAAATTGCTGAACACAAGCACAGGAAATGAAGAACCACTTTTGATTTTCTTACGGCCAGCTAAAAGACCAAGGGTACTAGAGTGTATTGAGCATGGAATTGGTAGAAAACCTGAATCTCACGCGCATGTCCGCGGTCTGAGGGGAATTAGATTTGTATTTGTTAGTGTTAGTGTTAGAGCTGTTTGATAAATATTATTGCTGGAGAAAATCATCCGCGTACTTTACCATGCTCAATTACTCGTTACCTTTGCTGGACTTGTAACCATAGTGTTAAACACTTACCCCAATACCATTCTACACCTCAACAAAAACCGTCTGCCTAAAAATGAGTTTTCAGTGTTCATCCATACCGTTAGTGTTTCTGGAATCCATTAGCATTACTCTCTGATACATACTGTTGGTAGGGGGGGCTGGGGCATCCACAGGAGCTTCCTTAGGTCACGTGATCATCGCTTAGCTAGTATATAGAGTCGTCCTTTGGGACGACTCCACCTTATGGAGTCCACACTTTCATACACCTGCATTCCCGTGTGACACATACTCCTAACAGTGATCTATTTGGACCGGCGCGAACACTCGCGCCAATTGGGTCCAAAATGGCGAGCTAGCCTATATAGGTAACTATTATTCCTATTTAGATATGGCACGTGGGATCTGGAGTGGATTTGATCTTAGATCCACGCCATATTACATATTTTATTGTTAAAGGCTTAAAACTCGCATTTAAAATACTAAATATCTATATAAATAATTACTAAGGAAGTAGGAAGAAGGCAGCGGCGAGACGTTTACTGCTCAACCAGAGGACCTCTGTGAGGCATATTGCCAGGGTATACGGTAGGGAGTAGGCAAGCCGAGCATAAGTCAGGAGAGTCGATAGAAGAGGACGATATGGCAAAGAGTAGGGTAGGGCAATATCCTCGTACAGAGACGAACCGATGATGCAGGTCCGGGGAGCTTTTCAGGCTAAGCCGAGGCTACCCCTGAGAGCCCTCGGGTGATGCACCCGAGTAAGCCCTTACAACCTCATAGAGCCGCCAGCGGAGCTAGAATAGGGCAGGAACCTACGGTCGCGCAGACCTCGCAACCTCAAAACTAACTAGCTTATCAATTAATCAATTAATCGCCTCTATTTCCTCTTATTTAAACTTTAGTAATAAAATATAAAATATTCTACTGGGCGGTAGGCTAAACTTTCTAATTAGGAAAGTGCAAAACCTTTAGACAGCGACCTCCGTACTCAAGCCAGCAAACAGCCGCTGCGGACATGCTCTCTTACGATAGAAATGCCTATACGGCCGCATAGTCGCTTGAAGATCAACAAGAGATTAGTTGCACCGCGATACGTGCGACGGTCTAAACTCATGTCAAACACCTCAACTGCGCAGCCAACCCTACTTTATGGACACAACATTAGACCCACAGCAGCAGCCGCCCTCTGGCCATGCCCGACAAGGAGCTCCGCCTGCTCGCGCTCGATGGCAGCGGGGTACGTAGCCTGTTCGCGCTGATGATCCTCGAGTAGGTCATAGAGACGATTAACCCAGACTCGCCGCCGAAGCCTTACGACTACTTTCATATGATTTGGGGGAACAAGCACTGGCGGGTAGGCTGTCATGACATACTAAGATACCAGACGTGAATGCTAACAGATCAGGCTCATCGCAATTATGCTTGGCCGGCTTCCTAGCATCTTCTAGTGTCGCTCTCCATCGTCGTCTGTCGTCCTCTAGCGCCCATCACAGGTCAATAATGATCTATGCCAAAGAAGGGTTCGGTGCAGCAGTGATCATAGACACGAAGTTAGAGCCTCCCTCCTTTAGACCATCTCCTTGTCTTCCAGCCAGCCCTGGCCCAGAGTCTCCTCTACTGAACGTTCCAAGCGAAATTTTACGCCTCATTATTGGCTCTCTGCCTCGATCCTCTTCACACACTTTATCCTCGTCAGACGAGGAACTCGAACATTGACACTCGGCCTGACGGATGCCCTAGAGCGACAGTTCTCCCCTGAACGGCAACGCAACTAGCGCGATAATCGGGAGGAAGCCAGAGTAAGTTCTCGGACCCCAGAGTTACCCACTGCTCTTTTACGAATAGTCCTGGGCGCAGGGCTGGTCGAGCTTGCACTAACATAGAAGCGTTGGAGATGGCGTCGAGGACCCCCCTATCCGTGAGGAGGTAATTTCCATCGTTGGTGAAGCAAAGCTCCTGAATAATGGCATAGACCTGGAGCGTCTGCCGCTCCTGTCCCGACCACGCGTCCCACAGCTTGACGGTTTTGTCCCACGATGCCGACGCCACGGCGGCCCCGTCCGGCGAGAAGGCTACGGTGTTGACCCAGTCCCGATGCCCCCAAAGTGTCTGCCGCTCTTGTCCCGATCGCGCGTCCCACAGTTTGACGGTTTTGTCCCACGATGCTGACGCCACGACGGTCCCGTCCGGCGAGAAGGCCACGGCCTTGACACGGTACGAATGCCCCCTAAGTGTCTGCCGCTCCTGTCCCGACTGCGCGTCCCGTAACTTGATGGTCTCGTCATCCGATGCCGACGCCACGACGGTCCCAT
>Ga0307515_10004621_pt1 | contig 28285 bp, 20 predicted proteins | sample 17_EM_MG_FD_194513 | JGI IMG/M metagenome (GOLD analysis project Ga0307515, IMG submission 194513) | Populus trichocarpa ectomycorrhiza microbial communities from riparian zone in the Pacific Northwest, United States - 17_EM | ecosystem: Host-associated > Plants > Roots > Unclassified | place... | reverse complement strand
TGAATGAGGTACTCATACCTTATCTTAGAAAATTTTGTTCTTGTTTTCTTAGATGATATAATAGTTTACAATAAAACTAAGAAAGAGCATTTAAGTCATGTTATTACTTACTTTTGATCCAAAAAAATAAAAAAATAAAAAGAGAATAGAAAAAAAATAATTCAAAATACAAGAGGATATATAGAAAAAAAGCCTAAAAGATTGTCCAAGTTGGTGGTGAATGAACAAAATAACGAGTGAAAAAATTAAAGGATCAAAATATACAAGATTGACAAAATTAACAACCCAATTCTAATTGACAAAATAGCTCATTGGTGAAATATTTTTATTTTGGGTAAAGAAATACAAATTTGAATAGATAATGATTCAATAAGAATTTTGAAAGACTTAATTAATTTTACTAAAAACTTAATTACAAAAAATAATAATTTTTTAAGTCAATTTAGGCTTTAATCGAAAGAAATTAAAGTGAAATTCGAATTGTAATTTTAAAAAATTGATATGATTAAATCAAATTAATTGCATAAATAATAATTGAGTTTTAGTGTTAATAATGAGGGATGAGTAGAAGTACCATGTTAATAAAATTAAGAAACGGGAACCACATTAAAGAAGAATTTATAAAAGCAGAGGGACTTGGGACTTGTGAGCTTATCAACCACCCTTCAAAATAGAATTATACCATTATATTTCTCAAATCTAATTCAATGTATAGGAAAACATTGATAAAAATATATATTCAATATAATGCAAGAAAGTACAAGTGCTGACATTGATTGATGAGCGTTCGAGTCTGAAGTAACATGACCTGGTTCGTTGGAATTCTTGCCTTGGCCGATGCTTGACTGCAGATTGATCGAGTTTCGCAACCTGTCAAATCTTTTTGTTCCTAGCCTCTTGTTTGCAGTCTTTTAAGACCTCAATTTTTTATTTTTTTTAATTCAATTCACCGAAAAACCAGCCTGATTGCAGAAGTAGTTTGTATAATCTTCGACTGGCAGAAATCAGGTATCCAACATTCGAATTGAGTTTTGGCACCAGTTGAAGAATCCTTTCAAGGAGAAAAGCAGTGAGGAAAGGAAACATGCAACTTCTAGATAAGTTATCCATCAAGATATAATGCACATTGAAGAATATTAACAGTAATGAACAAAACTTGTATAAACAATGGAACGAGAGGCTTATCCCCATATGCCTGACATGGCAAGTAACCCAAAAAAAGATATGTATTTCGCAGCTAATAGTTACAGCAGAGCTTCAGTTACCGTGCTGATGCAATTTTGAGGCACCACTACAGCCTTTTATATTATGCTAATCCTTGTCCACTTTGAGTCGATCCTCAATCTGCTGCATGGAAATTTAATCGAATAAAAAACAGTTACTGATGAGTTATTGGATACAGAAACAGCATATCTGCAAAATTTGTCCAAAAAAAATTAGGTGGTGGAAAACTTACAGATGATGTAAACAAGAATAAATATAAGATAATACATCACATCTTATAGACAGATTGTTGATTATCCCAGCCAACATGTTAAACTCGTTTAACCAAAGCCAAATCCTTCACTGGCTTCATGAATAGCAAGCAGCAAGCGTTCTTGAAGCTGTTCCCCGGAGGTATACTCAGGAAGGTCTAGCTGATTGAAGCTGGAAAAAGAAAAAAAAAAAAAAACAAGGACCAACAGAAAATTCCAATATCAGGAGCAAATTTTGGGCTTTTAAGTAACCATAACAGCACAGGGCTTCTAGCTGACCATGTGTGAGCTGAAGGCAAACGCTCAGGAGCCCCATAGGCTTTGTGAATCTGAAGCTTTTGGGGACCAGAGATACCCTGCAATGCCTTGAAACCCTCCAATGGAACCTGAAAACCCACAGTTAGTTTTTACCAAATTCCAATTTCAGATAGTTGATCTGCTAAAACCATGCACAAACCTAAACACCAATTCAACAAAAACATTTATCATGCAAAATATACAATGAAGTGACCAATTATGTATCTGTTAGAATACATCATGTGAAACATATTCATAGAATATCCACGTATACAGTACAACAAATCACCTTTGATGTTCCAGTGACGAACTGCAGTAGTCTGGCCATATCTTCCTTGTTAAAACCTTTGACAACCTCCCAAAACCATTGAACAACACCAGATGCTGGAGTATAGCCAGTATACTCAGTGTTGGCCTTCAGATCATCCACTGCAACAGCAGTTTTACTGGTCAGGTATTTCAAAGAAAAAAGAACCACATAAATTGAACGGGATAACAAAAAAGCCAACTCACAATCAATTTCAGGAAGTCCACTGATTAGTAGCTCAAGCTCTTTATCATTGAAAATGGAAATAAGTTCCCTTGGCACCAATTCATTAAAACCTTCTAGGAAGGAATTAATCTGAGGACGAATGGCGTTTGTCAATATATGATCAGCAACAAGGTCTACATACTCATGCTTTGTTTCTTCAGTAACCCTTATGTTTCTTCCTCCAGGTTTAAGCTCATAATCAGTAACCTTTTTCCAAGCAAAAAAGCACGAATAAATGCAAGCTCAGGAGCCACATAAAACTTAGAACCATGTTCATGCCCAGGAAGAGGATAAACCCATAACAAGAATATTGATAACAATACAAGGTATCAAAATGCTGAGTGTACCTGAGTTTTCTCATAAAGGATGTGCTTCTCCTCGTCAGCATCCATGCTGAATGTCAAGTCAGGTATATCACTCACATCATTCTGAAACAGATGAGATACAGCAGAAGATAATAACTGTCATGCACTGGGGAAAAACTCGCTCCATAGCAAAATGTGGGCAAAAGCACAACTGAATTCAGAAGAGGGGATCACAGATTAAATTCACTAACCTCCAGCATCCACTTCAAATTCTTGTAATAATCAGGATCAACAGCCTCTATGTCATGGTATGTCACCTTTGCACCAAGAATATGCTTGTAGAAAGACCGAGTAAAGTAAACATCCAAAAGTTGCCCATCAAACAGTGCCTTGGAAACCTACAAGCTCATAAGCAATAAAATCAGAAAACTACCTAATTCAACAACAGTAGTACAATCTAGTTCGGAAGAAACAAGTTCTGGAGCATTACCACACGGCCCACAAACTTGAAGTAAGACAGATGTTCTGTCTGATAAACAGAATTAGGGTTTGGCTGAAAAGTCACATCATTCCCGACAGTTGTGAAAAGCAAAGCTCCCTTGTCAAATACAACCCTTGACAGCAATTGATACCATTCTCTTGTCAAACCCCCAGCATCAATACCCTCCTCACCTTGGAACTGCACATTCAATCTTCCCCTGAGATCCTGAGTAGGTCGCATCCTCAATTGATTGTATGAATCCTCCAAAACATATGCTCGCCGAACACTTATCCGCAGTGGACCAGAACGGTGTTGCTCATGCTGTTGCCTTATTCTGGAGCGGAAATATGCTCTCTTGTTATCAAAATCAATTAGTCTGGGAGCCTTCAGCATCATAGAGAGTGATTTCTCCAACAAGCCAGGATTCTGCCTTATAAAAGTATTCAAAAGCCGGCGATGCTTCTCTGCAAATCTGGAAAATGTGACAACACCATCAAGCTTTCTCTGAGAATCTCCGAAGCATGCAGTGGTCGAGGAGGAGCTCCCAGAAGATTCTTTGACTTCTCTCGCGGTTATGGTCACGTGATCTTGTTGCACAATGGATTGGTTTGCCTGTAGCTTTTCACACAAAACAAAGAAAGCTTCAATGAAAGGCAAGAGCCTCTGGGTTCCAGGAGGAAGAGGGGATGAAGAAGAGCCCCCCTGTACAAGCTCCCCTACATTTATATTTGATACAGTTGGACTGAAAGTGCTCTGAACGAGCTGTGTCTCTGTCAAACTAATACATTCGCTCAATTCTAACCACAATGGCTGAAGTGCAATACTTAAGTTCCACATGGTAGTTTGCTCCTCCTGTTCCCCACCACTCTCAAGGTCCATATTCTCATCAATAGTGGGTGAGGTGAGTGAGGTGAGTGAGGTGAGTGAGCTGAGTGCCTGTAGCACACGTAGGATTGCTGCCCCGGCCATGGAGCCAGCACTTAGACCTAGCATGTGAGTGTTCCTCAAGGTGACAAGCTCACTGACAGCTGAACTGCTCAACCCATGAGCTAATTCTGAAAGCTCTGAAGTAAAGAATTTACGATGGGTTGCAACAATTGAGGCCAACTTCTTAAGCACTTCTCCAGCTAGCATATATACTTTATCTGACAGCCTGAATTTAGTCAATGGAACAGATTAGTGATTCATTGACAAATTCAAATTAAAAAAAAAAAAAAAAACTAAAGAAAAACAGATATGAAGGGAGATAACTAAAAGAAAAAAAGATATATAGATAAATGAATGTCACATCGCTAATGATGGATTGACCAAAAAAAATGAGCATGTTAAGTTGACTGATAAGACACAGAACTTTCAAAATGTTAGATATAAGAATTAAAGCCTGAAAGTACCCTTCACAACCAAGAAGGCTGCACAGATTGCTCAACTCAGGTTGTGGTAACTTCAAGAAAACACTGCATGCATCAATGCTCCTATTTCCATTAGAAATGGACCCAGAACTGGCAGCCTTGTCCTCTTGACTTGATTCTGCTACCAATGGCGGAACACTTTGAACACCACCAGGAACTTCACCGGCAGTTTGTTTTTGAGAATTCTCCCTTGCCTGTCCAGATTGGGCATGAGTGTCTAATTTTGATGCTGCCGTGAAAACTACTACTTGAAGCAATCCCATGACCTGCACCACAACGAAGTTGTCTCATGCGTGAAATCAAGAAACACATTAGAAGAAAGGATCAAGATTATACCATCAATATAGAGAAAACATGCTACAACGAAACATGAGCCAAACTACTAAATATGCAAATTGGATCAAGAAAAGTAAAGAGATGTCAAACCACTTCCGAACCAGATTGCTCATACCTGCTCAAGATGAGTAGTGCTGTGTAGAAAAAGTGGTCGATTTAACAGCTTCAGAAAAAGGATCAAAGGAACATTATCAGTATCGCCCAAAGGTTTTAACGAATTATCTCCATCTCCAATTTTCTCCTTGCCTTTATCAATCTTGGTTTCCAGATATTTTGGACTTAGAGGCTCCAGAACAATTGAGGGATCAAAGTAGAACAACATATTGGCAATAGAAGAATGATTTGTAGCCAAATAGGTCAAGATTTCCAGAACTCGACGCAAAACCAAGGGAGGAAGACCTGTAAAGAAAACAATCAGAATTGATAATTTAAAACATAAGTCAATTGGAAAAATTATGATTACAACAGATGGGGAAAAAAATACCATCCATCAACTGCGATCGACCATAAACAACATTTGACTGACAACCATAAAGCCTCTGGGAGTTAATTGCTGCCAATCCACTGACTGACCCTTCAGCCTCGGGTTTAATCATATTGAGCAAGAGACAAACTAAACTTGTCCTTGTAGTACTATGTGCACAAAGGTTTAGCAGAAGTCTCTGTAGAAGGCCTTTCCCGAGGGGCTAACATCATAGAAATAATAATGATTGAAAAAAGAAAACCCAGGTTAGCAAAATATCATGACGCAGTAGAGATGTCATGACTATATTGTAAGATCATTATGCAGAAAAATCTTTAAAAAACCTTAAAATAAAAGATCTGGCGTTATACAGTCTGAACAATGGACATTCTCAAACATAAATTCTTTGAATTTACATGAACTCCAAGAGCTCTAAGACCAAACCTTTAATAACTGACTGTCAGAAAGAGGAACTAATTGTGATAAATGCAAGCTTCTATGGAAAAGAGAAGCACATCCTTAATGTTACTGGAACTTTAGTGTGAAACAACAAAGTAAGCCAGAACCAGTCAAGCTATGCAGTACTTGCAATTCAGCTCCTACTAGCTCACAGTACCAAAAAGAGATTATCTAGTATCGCATCTACCCCAATATAATAAAACCCCCGACTCATTATGAGCTCTAAGCACAGACAAATATTAATCCTCAAATTAAATCCCTTATCTACTTCCATTCATCCAAATCAATCAAAATTGAATATGCGGAAGCAAGAAACAAAGATTCATCTTTTCTCACAAACAGCCTTGAATCACTAGCTTTCTAAGAATATACACACTGAACTGGGAAAAACTGCACAACTTTCAAGGGAAACACAAACTCTTCAAATATTGTATAAAACGGCATGATACAAGTTACTATTAGGGCCCATCTAAAGTTTAATGTTCATTGATGAAGGTTTTAATAAAATGGATCATAACATTAAGGTTTTAATAAAATGTAACCTTGTAAAGTTTTTGATCATGAAGAACTACTTAATGGAGGACCACAGAAACAGAAGTCTACAGTTGCTTGAACAGATTAATTCAGTCACCATTCATTCTTTTGACTAGACTATTAATCTTCTAGAATTAATCAAAACACTAAAATTCAGAACTAATTAAAACTACATATCAAATAATTCTAAGCCATTTTGCCAGATTAAAAGAACAAGCAGAAAATAAAAGTTCATCTCCCAAATAGCAAGAATGCAAGATTGCTTTCCAGTGAAACATAATATGCAGAGATCACCAATTACCTGTGCCATCCTTAGCAGGTGGATCAAAGCTTTCAATGCATTGGTATCCAAAAGTGGCTCGCCTTCAATTTCATTCATCTTCATGCCATCTGCAAAAGCAGAAGCAGCCCTCCGTCCAATTGTAACTCCAACACCCCTGTCCATCACTGTCTGCCTATCAAATCCCAAACCATTTCTACGACTATTTAGCCTGTGGCTACTACCAAACAGGCTGCGAGCCTGATAGTGACTCATTGCTCGGTCCCTTAGCATTTGGGCTTCGGCAAGTAATGGAGAAGGTAATGCTGATAATACTGCTTCTGAAGAAGTCAAAAGCACCTGGATCAAAAGCAATCATAAAAGGGTTATCATTACTCAAGAAGCAATTGCAGGCTAAGTTAAAAAACAAACCTCTTCACGCACATCAGCAGGAAAAGTAGCAATTATTGAAGCATTATCCATGTCAACAGGCTGTCCTTCAGCCTGCTGTGCAATCCGCTGTGCTCGTTGTTGTGCCAAAACCTCTGCTTGGATGTCTGGAGGAAGAGCAGCCAAAAATTCAGGATCAATATCTTCAACAGAAGGTGGAGCATAAGTTGGAGGTTGAACAGACTGAGCCTGCTGGGAAGCTAGAACTTCTGTTCGTAAATCTTCAGGTAATGCCTCCAGGAAAGTTGGGTCAATTGCGCTTGTAGTGGGAGTCTCATTATCTATACCATTTTGGTTAGCCTGAGTAGCATCCTGAGCAACCAATGTCTCTTGCCTGGATGATGTCTCGTCAGCACCTTGTTCAGAAGCAGGCATGGATTGCCCAGGCCGATTTCCTTCAGCATCAGCACCAGTCATTTCAACATCAGCATTCATCTGATCCACATCAGGCATCATTGAAACAGAATTGGCCAACAAAGGATTATTGCACTGATCATCTGTTGAGGATCTGACATCCTGAACAGGCACATCATTGAGACTTGCATGTGCTTCAGGGACCCCTTCACATTGCAAAGAAGCATGATGTTCTGCAGAGTTGACATTCTCTGGCATTGTCTCGACTTGATCACATGCAGTGCCATCACCATCTCCAATTTCCATGTTGTCAAGACCATTTGGTGTACTGTTCAGAGAAATTGGTTGAGCTAACATAGGTTCATCCACCTGTAAATCTTCACCTGAATCACTGAATGAAGACCGAGAATCAACCTGCTCATTGGAAGGAATGGTTTCAGCTGTTGGATTAGGCTGATAGTGGGTAACTTCATTGCCATTTCCTTGCTGAACTTCATTTTGTTGACTGCTGGTGTTATCATCATCCACCACTACTTGACCATCATTGGATGGAGGATTATGAAATGGTTGATTCTCCTGGACTCCTGAATTCTGGACCTGCCTCTCAATGGGAGCATTGGTTGTAGGTACACTGCACAGCTGTGATATGAACTGCTCCTCTATTGCTAGTGCAATTGCAGCAGATCGGGCACCTGCTTGTGGCTGACCATCATCAGTCCACCTTCCATCACCAGGCCCTCTCCGCCCCTGTGTATGCAACGAGTCCATTCCTAAAGAAGAATCAGACAAAGGTGGGGGTGCTGCCCTACCCAAACGATCACCAAATATACTACTAGGTACATGTTCAAATGGAAGAACAGGAGCATCAAACATATAAAAATGAGGTACATCAAAGCTCCCATATGACAAAGCTTCTAAACCCCTGGATGAATGCCCACCTGATGACCACATAGAAACCAGATCTTCTGACTGGGATGGCCTTAACAGCAGAGGATGCTGAAATCCATTTGCTTCTGTGACAGACCGCTCAAAGGAAGACCTGCCACTCTGACGTCGACGATCAAAACCCAAAGGCCTGCGAAGACCAAAAAGATCATCCACATTCACCCTTTCAAATGGCTCAGCAGCAACATCAATCAGACCACTTGAAGCTCCAGGCTGACCGAGTACCTGCAAATGATCCAACCCATCAAGGGCCTCCCTCCACCTGACCTCTATAACACGATTCTCATGAAAATCATCTTCGTCAATCATCTCATTCTCATCATTATAGTCATCTGCCAAGCCAGTATCATCATGATCTTCCACATCAGTGTCAGCAAGAGACATCATGCCAGCACCATCTTCAGTGATATCCTCATCCTCCCCCTCATCATCATCCTCATCCTCATCCTCGCCACCATCATCTCCCATGTCATCATCCTCATCACCCATATCATCACCAGCCCTGTTCTCAACACGAAAAGTCATCTCAATTTGGTCAGTGTTGTGTAACACACCACCCTCTTCCATTTCTTCATGCATGAAATCCATTCCAATCTCCACCGATGGATTGGTTGGCATTGTATCTTCCGACTCTATCCTCATGTCTTGCTCTGCTGGCTGATTTTGATGTGCAGCATGATTACCCTCAACATGAGTAGTTCCTTGCTGTTGCTGAATGTCAGTATCCTCCTCATCTGGGGCTTCCTGTGTGGCACCGCTATTCTGATTATGCTCTATGGTCTCCACAGCTGATGCAGCTGTCTGTTCATCACATCTTCCATTTGACACAGTTGTTTTCTTCTTGTTCAGACCCACAGATTTAAGAACTTGCTCACTAGCATTGGCAGCCCTTGACAGACTTTCCAAAGCCTTCAATAGAAGATTGACAATTTTAGGAGCATCAGGATGGTCCAAATCAATCACTTGAAGAATGCTAGTAAGAGACTGCACCATTCCTCCATCTATCATGCTTTTTGCTATATCCGGTGAGCATCCGGAACCAGGTAAGTGGCTGGAGGATGCATTTTTAGACAAAATTGAATACACCAAATCAGAAAAAGCAAAAACTTTTTTATCAGGCAACAAAACGTTGTTGTGTGAATTGCTCTCCAAGTTTGAGAATGAAGACATAGCTTTCACAAGTTCATTAATCACTCGCCTCCGCCCTTCACCAGATCGGCCACACAAAACAACAATGAACCAAGAAGCTTTTTCAGATAATTTGTCCCTCCATTCATCAGGTCCTGCAGATTTATCTGTAGATATTAGAAGCAACTGGTGTAAGATGTGATGAATTATCCCACCTTGCCCAGAACTATCTGTTTGATTAGATCCCCGCAGATGACACAATTCCAAGTCTCGTCTCAGTATGACCCCAACTGCATGCACATACATAAGAAGAACATCACTCAACAACTTGAGAACAAAAGTCACTTTAGCCAGTCCAGCAGATCTTTCAGATTCAGACTCCACTTTCTTTGTCTCGTCAACCTTGGATTTTCCCTTTAACTTGGTAGCAGGTTCATCCACATCCATCGAATTTAAATCACCAACACAACCTTCTGGACTTTTTGGCAAAGGATGTTTCAGAACTATATCAAGAAGCTGGTCCATTACTTGAGTAAGATTGGCCGGAATCTTTTTATGGCCTTTGGCACATTTACCTGAACCATCATGCATCTTATTCTCAGAAATCCGGACAGATTCTTCAGCACCTGAAGCTTTTGATTTGTCCCTTTCCTTCTCTTTTTCCTTCAATAATACCACAAAAGTCCTCCCTCCTGATGATTCCAACTGACAAGCTGCAGCTGCAGCTTTCATAAAAACCACAGGATCTCTGGAAATAACAGGTGCCATAGATGTCAAAAATGTCCTTGGGAAAATACGCCCAGCATGGCGATTTCCGATCAAAGTTTGACGTATCTCCAATTCCATGGCAGTTTGTAGGGTATGAGGATCTTCAAGGAGGTGCCGAATGATGGCAGATGCAACAGTGTCATATCCAGGGAAGAAACAACTTCGTGGAATACTAAATAGAGCAGTTAACCCTCCATTTTCAAGAAATTGCAATGCTAAAATGTGAGTTTTTGTCAGGCGAGCACATAACTGCAGGATAGCCTGCATGATCACAGCAGGAACATGCTGTTTCATCAAGTCACAGGCAACAAGTAGTACTTCACGACTCTCTTCAATAGTCAGGTAACCAGTTGACTTCCCCAATAATTTCTCAAGTGCTGTGCCAGATTCTTTCTCGGGAAAGTCTGAAGCCACCTTTTTTTCTGTACCTGATGCCAGAACTGATGAGTCAGGCAGAGATACTGTCTGGGTTCCTCCGGTAGTTTCAGAAGAGATTCTAGGCCTGGATTGCGACATGTTATCCAAGATGAGCAGTAAAGCACTAATGCATTTTGGGATAAGAATTTCACTCCCTGATGCATTTCTAGCCTTGAAATTCATCAAGACATTTGTTACAGCAGCAACTATACCATTCTGTGCGGCAATTTCTCGAACAGTTCCATCCTCAAAAAGGAGCAATGCTAAAATATGTGATATCATACACAGTGCACTGGAATCCTTGGAAAAATCCAATGGGCAAAGCTTTAGCTGCTCAATAAGATAAGATGCCACCCTTAGACGGTCTTCTCCTTTGTTCCGATTGCAAAGGGTCACAAGCAAATCCGTCAACGAGAATGCCATCGTATCACTACTCTGAAACAACTTCACAGATGCAGCAAGAATATCTTCAACAGGAGGCACCGTCATTTGTCCTTCTTCTGTCACGGCATCTATTGAATTATCCTCATCGTCAATTTTCAATCCTTCAGATGAACTTCCTAGTGATAGCGCAAGTGCCCGAGCTAACTCATCATCCTCCTGCACAGGATCCTCAGCATGACTAAACAGCCACTCCATGGCCATTTCAACACTATTTGTTTCCACCCGTCTCAATGCCTCTTCAGCTCTTGCCCTTGTAAAGCCCATCTCAACAATCATAGCAATTGTATTTTCATCAGGTGGTGGGAGCATGAACCTTTGGTTTGTACTTCCTGCAATGCCACTTCGATTCCTTTTGACATCTCCAACACCAGAGTATATGTGTGTAACAAGTGACACAATAGAAGAAATGAAGCCAGTGCTGCAACTTGGAAACATCGGGTGGTTCCAGACAGATAACATGACATCCAGAACCTGAGACTGCAGCATGCGAACAAAGACTTCAGGGTCCTTAGGAACAGGAAATAGCCCAATTGACAAACCAGCTGCAACAGGCTGAACAAGTAGTTGAACTTGGGATCCAGATGTTGAAGATAAAAGCAGAGTGGAGTTAACAAAATACTCGAGCACACGGCAGTAGCTGTGTAAAGTGTCAAGTAGCCATGTGCTGTGAGACAAATTATTTCCTTCACCTGCCTTCTCATGGTCAACTGAGGGGCAAGGAAAAGGGTAAGGTAGTGTCCATAACAGTTGACTTGTAGCTTCAAATGTAGTAAGCAGCTCCTTAAAGGTTCCATGTACATAAAAATTATTGACCATTGATGCATAACAAGTACGCCTCCTGCTGTCAAATGTGAGGGCTGCCATGTCATCAACAACCTTTCCAAGATATCGGCACTTAACTGACAGTGATGTATCAAGTCCAGCAGTAAAATACCCTGAGAAGCTGAGAGCCTCAAGATATATTTTAGCCAAGGTAGTTCCAAGGGTCTTTGAAACTGCACTCAACAACCCTACATCAGCCCTTCGACGGTTTGGAGATGTAAATCCCTTCACAAGGGCAGAAAAGAAAGAACGTAATAAAGAAGCCAATTTGTTTAGAATCTCATCAGGAGTTCTACTTTTCAACTTTGGCAAAGATGTCTCTGGTTCATCTGATGGGATCTCAGAGTCAATGCTTAAAGCATCCAAGTGCTGACCAGTCCTCCCACTTCGTATACGTGCCAAGCCATGTCGACTACGGCGGTGCAAGCCTTCACCTGAACGAATGACCGAGAGAAATTCACGTTCCCCACCCCAAAGGGACTGAGAACCATTCCTAATAGAAACTGGGTTCATGTATCTCACAACTGGAATGTTTGCGTCATCGTCACTTTCTCTTACCACAGCAGTTGATGAAGACAGGTCAGTCCCTTGTTCTGCATTTCTCTTTTCATCCACTTTGGAGTCATTATACAGAGAAACTTGCCAAATTATTTCCCGGTATGCCATCCCAATATCCTTCAACACATCAGCATCTGCAGTGCCCAATTCAGAGACAAAAGTACTATTCCCCTTCAACAAAAAATTCGAGAGAGAAAGTATACCTTCAAGGCTGGAAAGATATCTCAGAACCTTAGCTTGCTTAGCAGATTCAACCACACCAAGATGAGTCCCCGCAACTGAAACTAATAGTTCATTTGTTGATTTTAGATGTTCTCTCAAGAAGGCACATACTGCCCTAGCCAAGGAAGCAGAATGCTGATGTGAGAAGTTCTTAAACGCAACAGATATGATCTGACCAATCGATGTTGAAATAGGCATTAAAGGCAAAGTAAACAACTGCAGAACAGCATCAATTCCCTTCTTCTCAACAAATATATGACATGTGTCAGAATTCTGGAGAACTGTTTCAAGAAGACGAGCAACATTGCTTAAACATTCAGGAAAAAGTGAGTCAATATTTGCTGCTGAAGTATCAGATGACTGCTCAGTGGTCTGCTCCAAGGTTTCCATCCTGAAACTTCCCCTATCATCTGACAGAACCAGACTCCTTTCTTCAGCATCAGTTTCCATTGGAACAGGAGCAGAGCAGGATGGATCAGTGGATGCGCAAGAACCATCGACCCCAGACCCAATTTTTGTAATGACATTTAGGATCTCAATCAACATATCCACTCCAGGTCCTCGTAATGAGGAAGCATGGCGCATGAGTTCATCTAGTCCAGTAGACAAGGACCCTGGTGTCTCACCAAAAAGGGCACGCAAATACGTTTTGGATGTAAATATTTTCACGAAGCACCTTAGAGCATTCCGATCCTTTACAGCCTGAAGACCATTATTATTCAGGCATAGGGCATCCAAACACTGAGGTATACACATTATGGCTTCTGAAGAGCATAGAACACCATCCATTATTGCATTCAAAAAAGCAGAAGGAAGACCAGCTGCATCTAAGATAGGGAAACAGGTAGGATCTTTGTGAATTAGATCACTCATGACAGTTGCTGCAAGTGAAAACACCCCTCCACCAAAATCTTTTGCTCTTCTGAAGATTAGACATAGGCATTGGGGCAACAAACTCTCCTCGGATCCATAAATACGAGAAGTGTTCCCAGCAGCATATGTTCCGAGGGATATCGCCCTTAGCAAAGCTTTCATCAGTAAACGTCGATGATACGCAACTAATGCTTCAGAATACAGTGGGAGCATACTATCTAGCTCTGAGGAAGCACTTGCAGCTACTTGCAAATTCCTTGTCCTTGAATCAGAATCTTCACCTTGTTGCTTACAATCTTCTACATGAGACACTTCTACCTTCAGTCGAGAGATGGTGTCATCCAAACCACCCAACTCTCTGAATAATGCAGTAGCAGGATTACTGTAATCCATGAATGCCTCTAGAATATGCACAGCGGCGGCTACCAAATGCAAATGCTGAGGGTCTGTATCTTTGAGGAGGGGTAGAAGAGTAGGAATAAACCCTGCCTCGCGCATGGCTGAGCAACCTGATGATGATGAGACCAAAACAGTGACAAGAGACAGTAGAGCTTCAGCAAAATCAACAGACCATTTTGATGAATCACTGATAACAGAATCAATGGCTTTTTGCATGAGGCTGGACAGGATGCCGCGGTGACCACTAGATGTGACAGCAGCCAAGACAGTTGATTGGCGGGACCGATCTTGAGAAAGAGCGACCAATGATAACAAACAAAGAATTCGAATTTTCTCAGGCACTTCATCTTCATAACTCAAAAGTGAAACTAATTCATTGACAAACTCAGGCTCAGAGTTGAAGAAAGAAACTAGATCATCAGCATCACTGCTTGCTTGAACAAGAACAATGAAAGCATACAAACGGATGCATGTGTACAAATGGCGAGAAACCAAAGGGCGAAAAGCCCTTGCGAACCGCAATCTCGTCAGTAAAGAAAATCTTAAGCTGGGAGGTACTTTATATTCTACAACTAACTTATTCAAAAGCTCACAATCTGTCTCTGGACAAGTATCGACATTAGGTAAATGAATAATTTGTAAACCCTGAGTTGGCTGTTCTATGGCACTGAACTGACTTGACAACTCGTTCAATGCATAGAACTCAAAATGAAGGGTGCAACCTAACTCGTAAGCAACAGGGTCACATCCATTTTGTGTAGTAGACGCAACCAATCCAAGACCCTCATCCTTTCCTCCCCAGCCTTGTGCAAGAGAAAATAACTTTGTATTCAAAGACAAATCTCTAATGGAATATCTTCCAAGAGTCTTGTTCAAAAATGCTGCCAGAGTCTGCAAGCAAGCCTCTACTATGTCCGCATCAGTGGAAGCAAGAAGGTTAGAAAGATGCTGCTGCAACAACAGAGGAAATAGAGAAGCAATTTTTTTAAGGAATTGAGGGTAAAAAAGGCAAGTGTTATAGAAGCCCTTAAAACATTCCTGTGACAGGATTTTATCACCACTAAAAACATATACAAAGGATACTGCACGAAAACCACAGCCTAACTGATAAAAGTAAAACAGAAGCAGCACTGTTTGCCTAACTATTAAACACACAGGATGCATTTCATATAGGAACAACAATACCTCATAAGAACTATAAAAGTGCTTGTTTGTGCAGTTCTCTAAAATTATTCTGATAACACGAAGAATTTGAAGAACAGCTTCTCTTGGAAAGGGAGGATCAGATTCCAAGAAGTTGTCCTCAACCTGCAAGTCTTTTCTTGGCTTTATGTGCTTCTCAAAATATGAATCAAAATGATTAAAAAGATCAACCCAATGATGAAAATCTCCCTGCAGCAGTGTGAAATGAAATTAAATCAACCCATTCATAAATCTGCATAAAGCAACCCTTATACTTTGTAAGTTAAAGGATGTAAAGTTACCTTATCGAACTCCCAAACAAAACCTTTTAGGGGTTCTTCTATATTCTCAAGTGGACTGGTAATAACACCATTGATGATGGACTTAATTTTGGGAGGCTACAAATCAAAGGACACAACGTTATTTAACAGCGTGCAAACACTGTGGGAAAACAAACTCAACCAAAATGTTAATATATGGACATAAAAGACTTGCAAACCAACAGATTTCCTTTTCTGTACAAGGTAGGCAATTTTCTAGAAAGAACCATTTCAAATTTAGTAACCCCTTACAGCTATAGCATAAAATTCTACCGCTTCAAAATTATAAACAAGCAGAAGCGGATTAATCTAAAGTGAACTCCTGAATAATAAGTAGCATAGCAACCATAATTATGAAATTTTCCAATTAAAACAAAAAAAAAATTAGATAAATTAATAAAAAAAGAGTGAAAGAAAACAAACACCGACTGACCACTTCTGTAGACCTCCGTTTCTTAAGCTTTGTCATGGTGATTTAGACAAGCATTTATAATCAATTAGAGAAAGAGAAAGGGTTTGAGGTTTTTATACAGAGCATAAGAGACAAGTAGACAAGGACACCACTGCCTAGGAGAATAAAGCTAAAAAGAAAGAGGGTTTTGCTTTTCTTTTCTTTTTTTCTAGTTTTATAATCAATTACTAGGGTGGTAAAATAATTAAAAATTTGATTAAATGGAGAAATTAAAAAATAATTAAAAAAATCATGAAAAAAAAATATTAATTTGGTTCGATTTTAATTTCAAAAATATGAAACTAATTGAACCAAACTAAATCGAATCGATTTAAACAACATTAAACCAAGTTGAAAATAAAATATAAATACTAACTTTTCTTTAACTCTAAAGTCTAAATCTAACCCGACGTCGTCCTCCAAACTTTCTCTCAATTTCTCTCTCCCCACAAGTATTTTTGTTCTTAAATCATAAATACTTTTTTATTTTGTATCTTCTCTACCTCGGCTACATTCAAATGAATAATATCATTTTCTTTCATCCTTTTTCCTCCTCCTAGGATAGTATCTCGGAGCTACTTGTAGCTCATCTTTAACAACTTCAAGTCATCATTTGTTTTAAGGAAGAAGGTTTCAGGCCTCAAGCACCAAACTATAAATACTCCAAACAAAATCTTTATATCACGTGTTTGGTATTGTGGTAGCTTTATGGTTGTGGTTTGAAAAAAATAGTTTAATAAAAAGTACTTTTTGTGAGGTTGATTTAAAAAAAAGTTGGTGTTTGGTAAAAACTGTGGTTGAAGTTGTGGTTTAAAAAAAAAGCAGTTTCTTGTGTTTGGTTAAAATTGTGGTTGAAATTGTGGTGGAAAAAAAAAGTAGTTTTATGTTTGGTTAAAACTGTGGTTGAAATTGTGGTAAAAAAAATAGTTTCTTTTGTTTGGTTAATATGCTTTGTGTTTTAGATTTGATTTTAGAATTACTTAAAAGGACATATATATATATATATAAAATTTACAAAACATAGGTGTTTGGTAATTATGATTACATAACAAAATGAAAAATCCTTATACATTAATGTACTCCTTTATTGTTCCATCAAACTATTTGCAATTCCATCACGTACAAAATCCATACGTGAAGGCCTCTGTGATCCTTGAATGGCTGAGCGATGAACAATATCAGGTAAAAAGTCATCTGGAATTAAATTGGGATTGCGATCATACTCAGAAAAAATCGCATCATCTTGCGATCTTCTTCTAATATAGTTATGTAGTGCCATTGATGCAACTACAATTTCAACTTGTGTTTTGTATGGATAAGCAGGCATGTTTTGCAAAATTTTCCACCTCTGTTTCCATACCCTAAAAGAATGTTCGATCACATTACGTAGTGATGAGTGTGCACGATTAAACACTTCTTTCCGACCACTTGGTTGTCCACGATGCCTAAATTCTTGAAAGTGATACCTCTCGCCTTTGTAGGGACCCAAATACCCATACTCGTTTGGATATCCAGCATCAACCAAATAGTATTTTCCTGCAAATAATAACAACATGATAATTTTAAACAAAACTTAAAAAAAAAATTATATTCCTTCAATTACCAAATCTTCAATTTAGTCAAAATCACAACCTTCTGGAGGTTTTGAAAATTTGATATTGCTATTGTCAATAGCCTCAAGAAAAATATACGTATCGTGTGCATTGTCTTCCCATCCTGCCCACACGAACATGAATTGCATGTCGAAACTATAAGCGGCCATGATATTTTGTGTTGGTACACCTTTTCTTCCAATAAATAGAATTTGATTTTCAGATGGTATGCAGGCACGAACATGTGTTCCATCAATTGCACCGACACAATTCTACAGGCCACAAAAACTTTAAGTACTCATAAACATTTATAACATATTTCATACTCATTTGAACACCTTAATTAAACTACTTATTTTTTTAAAAAAATTCATCTTACCTTGAAATATGGCATAAATCTTGGATTCATAGCAATTTCTCTTGGTGTGCTCGTAAATTGTGGATCTACTGGTTTTATGACTTCCACAACAAACAAACGTAATGATTTAAGCACTTCTTTAAAACATCTACTAATAATTTCACCTGAATGCTGAAATATTTCCTGCACTTGTCTATTTGACGCCCCAACTGCTTTTGTAAATAAAAATATTGCCACCTTTTCAATAACACTCATTCTTCTTGACGGTTTTAAGCCATTGTGCGTTTCTAATTCAGTGCACAGACTCAACAAAGTGGTTGCGTCCATCCTGAACATGTTAACACTTCGTTTCTAATAACCTCTTAAAACCTCCGTCAACCAATGCATCCCTGTGTTATACGAAACCATACATGGTTCCTTATACATATAATTAATATAATACATGTTTATAGCTCCAGCTGTGCATATAATTAATTTTTTCATATCAAAATGCCTCCTTATAATAAATGCATCGTCATCATCACTGTCATCATCACCGTCATCATCACCATCATCATTATTGTCGTCAGCGTCGTTTCCATCACCGTCATCTCCAGCACCAGAAAATGAGGCACCACTACCTTCACAACTAGGATAATTAATGTGGTCTACAATGCGGTTCATTACATTATCATAATTTTCATCAAAACCCCCATTAAATATGTCATTAAACCGTGAATCATCCATAACTTCAATTACGTGGAAACAAAAAACAAAATTATATGTTGTTAATAAAAATATTTAAATAATTAAATATCATTCAATAAAAAAGAAATATCAAATAGTTGGTGCGACATAAGTTTTTCCATACCTGTAAAGCCAACAAAAACAGGGTGTTCCACTTGCTTGTATAAAATGCAGTTGAGGTTTGAGAGGTTTGTTATGAAGTAAAATAGTTCTTTGAAAGTTGGCTTACAAACAATCCTCTTTATATAGAAAAAACTCAATGCTGTTTACGTCTCTTTTACAAGTTATTTTATTCAGCTTTCAACATAAGTACATTATCACATGTATAGACTGTAAAAGTAACCTATAATGTTAATTTTACAGCTCATATATTTTGACATGTATTTTTTTATTTTTTGTTCTCATTCTATTATTCAAGATTCCTTGGCCCACGTTGTTTTATTTTCTTATCACCATGACAAACCATGTCAGTGCACACCTTAACATATACCAAAATCATCTAAAAAGCAACTGAGATTGTATTCCAAGAACAGTAACTGGAGATTCAATTGACACCTCACAAAATAAACACAATTTATATATATGAACTTCAACAGCAACTGCACCAAAAAGAGCAGCATGTATTCCAAGAATCAATGACAAATCCAGCAGCTCAAACAGCAGTTACAGTAGCACATACATAGATTTCATACACTGGCTCCCATGCACACAGTAGCTGAAACAATATTCAAAACTCACTTGCACACAATAGCTGAAACAATCATTTTAACAGCAATGAATAGCATTAACAGCATTAACAAACAAGGCAACATCTTCCATCAATTCTCACGGCAGAAAAGAAAACAAATGCAGGTTTCACACTGCACAAGCACACAGTAGCTGCACATGGTATATCAATTAATTCCAGCTTGACAAACAAGGCTGCAGCTCCCATCAACTCACGACAGAAAAAGAAAACAAACCAATATTCACACAGTAGTTGCACATGGTATATCAATGAATACAACTTCACACACAAAGCTGCAGCTCCCATCACCTCACGACAGAAAAGAAAACACACCAATATTCACACAGTAGCTGCACATGGTATATCAATTAATTCCAGCTTGACAAACAAGGCTGCAACTCCCATCAACTCACGATAGAAAAAGAAAACAAACCAATATTCACACAGTAGCTGCACATGGTATATCAATGAATACAACTTCACACACAAGGCTGCAACTCTCATCACCTTACGACAGAAAAGAAAACACACCAATATTCACACAGTAGCTGCACATGGTATATTACAATTACAGCTGGACACACAAGGCAGCAGCTCCCATCACCTCATGGCAGAAAAGAAAACAAACAAGGCTGCACATGGTATATTACAATAGAACATGCATTTTAACAGCAACACTCAATATTCAAGACCTTCAGGGAACAACACAGTGAAGGAAAATTACCAACCAATTCAATCCAATGGTCAACCATTTAACATTAATAAAAACAGAAGTGACAATTTTAATTCATTGATAAAATACAACATTAAAAACCAGCAATATTCTCATACAAGTATATTAGCTCCCGAAAAGCAGTTTAATATAAATACAACAGTAAACAAATTACTGCAAATGGAAATGCCCATATATCTCAACACGAAATGTGGAAGAATACAATGACTCGAATAAACTTCGGCAATTGGAAAAAACTCTTTTTTAAAACCGGCATCCCATTATTCTGCAACAATAAAATAAACTTGTATAAATACATTAAGCAAGTGAACATAGTTAATTGATTAACAGTTAAGAAAATGTAATAATACCATGTCGGCTAAGCACGTTTAGTGCGTGCATACATTCATTGCAGCCATCTCAACTTCTGCTCCTTATCACCCATACTAGCCCACATTTCTCTTTTCCTTCTTAAACTCAGATGCTCCGTAGCAAAGTCGTGGAACTCATCTTCAATTGAAACTCCAGGAATTAAGTGCAGCTCAGCCATCACCTCGTGAATACTACAGCCTTCGCGATCCAAATTAACAGACGTGGAATCACTCTTAGTCGACATACTCTCGAGTAGTTAATTGCACCTTGACAGCAGTTGAACACCAATTCCAGACGTTTTCTTCTTTCTACCTCGCACATCATAATGATCTCGTTCTTTTCTTTTGCAACCACTTTTTGTGTTGCTGCTGCTAGACATATTTATCCCTCCAACCATTCGAGCCATGTTAGTCTGGAAATCTGGAATCACATCTTCCTCTGAATCATCGCTTCCTTCTTCCAAACCATCACAAGCAATATTGCTTGTACCAGGATCGACATCACTGCCAGCAGATACTCCTGAAGAAGGAGCCCATGCAAACGCTCTAGTTGCGACAATGTTGGAATACATTCGGTCAAATTTATTCTTCAAAGACGGCTCAATACCGATATGTCTGAATTTTTTGGCTCCTCTAATTTCCTGCATATAAATTAAATCAAGTAATGAAGGATCAAGACTAGTAAAATTTTGGTGTTGGAATTTGACAACAATAAAAGAAATTGTTAGGATGACAAGGAATGTACCTGAATTTTTTGTTTCCACCACTCATCGCTAGTTGAAATTGTGCCTAATTCACTATTCCAGCCAACACCAGTTTCAGAAACCAGCTTATTCCATATCCTCCAATCTTTTTTGCATCCATCCCATTTGTTTTTCAATTGTGTTTTAGTGAATGCATGGCCAGTTTGTTCTTTGAATGATGTTATAAGAAATTTCCACCCCGTTTTATCGAAATGAGTATTGGGTCTCATTCCCATATCAATTGCCTTAATGCATATATCACAAAATATATGCAACATTTCCTTTGTCCAAGCAGCCTTATCGAAAGATTCAAGATCTTCCATGATATCTTTTAACACATTTAACAAAAGTTTAAAATCAATCAATGATATCAATTACATTATGGCACATACATAAACCGTGGACTCAAACAATAATAAAACACTCAATGTTAAGCATTTACAAAAGCTGTGTGGTTAGCAACAAACATTAACCATGTATTTATTTGAATGAGAATGTTCCCGTTAATTTGTAATGAAAACTAATTGAAATCCATTAATTTTCTTCAACTGTTTAGAAAACTCAGTTTCAGCCATGATATAATATTTGAATTATCAAGCAACACTTCATTGTCATCATGCTGTTTGGAAGCTAAAAACAGAGGGAAAAAAAACAAACAGTCAAGAATTTATTTCTACATTCAAAGTAACACAACTTTTTTTCGCAGCATGCAAACACACAAAAGCAAACTCAAAGTTTTGATTTTGACTGCAAAAGTAGAAATAAAAGTAATCCTACACGACATGCTAACAAGGCACTCATTACGATTACTATAAACACACGCACAATAAAGAAATCTACGGTTGCTCAAACAGAAACAACATCAATATGCACAGTTAACATATCAGACCATGAAGAACAACACATAAATGAAATTTCGAAGCATCACATTGTTTCCAGTAAGCAAATAATCCAGCAGCAGCACTGTCAGCTGGTAGTAGACATCAAAAGCGAAACCAGATTTAAACAAAGAACAACAGCAAACAAACAACACAAAGAAGCAATGAAATTTTGCTAAATTCAAAACAATTGACAAAGGCACAGTAAACAGAAGACAAGCAGCAATAACCATAAAATTTGTAGATCAATTCAACAATTGCAGAACACATAGTAATTGATCATGTAGCTGCACAGACATGCAATTTTTCATCTAAAAAAATGAAAATGAAGATGGAGATAAGACAGGAACTTACCTCAGTCTATCTCTTTAGGTGTCCAAACCAGCACGGTTCTGCAGCTTTGTTCTGCAAACAGATACAATGGAGACCCAGAACATAAATTAGATTTTGAGCTACATTTTAAACAAAGTTGACATGGGTAACACAGTACACAGACCATGAAGCAGCACAGAAATACAGGTTTTCAAGTAAAAAAAAATTAAAAACACACAGTACGGGTCATGCAAAGCAGTACAGAGAAGCAATGAAATTTGTTATAAATTCAAAAAATTTGACGAAGGCACAGTAAATAAAAGACAAGCAGCAACATCAATAAAATTTGTAGATCAATTCAACAATTGCAGTGTTAACAGTAATCGAGCATGCAGCAGCACATACATGCAATTTTTCATCTAAAAAAACAAAAATGAAGATGGCGATAAGGCAGGAACTTACCTCAGTCTCTCTCTTTAGTCCAAACCACCACGGTGTTGCAGCTTTGTTCTGCAAACAAAAACAATAGAGACCCATAACAGAAATTAGATTTTGAGCAACATGTTAAACGAAATTGACAAGGTAACACACAGTACTTACGGGTATCTCGCTCGTGGACCTTTCCCAGCACGAATCTCTTGGGTTTTTCTGCAATGGTAACAATGGAGGGACAGATCGGTGAAGGTTTGTGTTTTCGATCTTCGTTTGGAAAGAAGAAGGGACAGAGGGGAAGAAGCTTGCTCTGGCGTCGTCCTATGCGTTGGTGGTTTTTGGGAAAAATAGAAACGGGGTTGTAGCAAGAGACGAGAGAGGGGAACAATTTGGGGAAGGAAATGGGAGTTTAGTAGATCAATTGTAACATTGATCTGCAACCGTAACAGAAAAATTTGGGATAGTAGAGGACCGTAATTGACCGTGGTAATGGGAAAGTGTCGGTGGTGAGAGAGAGGTAAAACGCATGAAGGAATAGTATGGGGAAGGTTATGGGAGTTTAGATCAATGGTAACATTGATCTACAACCTTCTGTGAACAATTTGTTGCTGTTTTTTTTGTGACCATTGGGAAATTAAAGAGGGACAGTTGGGAAAGTAATAGAAAATTGTCGGTGATGAGAGAGAGGAGAAAACACATGAAAAGCAATGTGTAATTGCTTTTCACATATTGCAGTTCAACCTCAGTTTGAACTGGGACCCACATAAAAAAAACTGTGGTTAGTGGTTAACCAAACATGTGTTACATTGCTTTTCTTTCAGCCGCAGCCGCAATAGCATATCCAAACAGCATCTTAAACATTTCAATACCAACATCATGAAACTTCATAATGCTCATAAAAAGGCCATTAAAAAGCAAATGGTCCACCTTTGTTTCCAAACTTCTCCAAACACTAACGAAATCTAGTTGGTTCAAATTTTCTTTTGTTATTGCATTCTTTCTTTGCAAATAATCTAGAGCCTCAACTAATGTTTTTGGAGATTATCCAACTTTCCTCACACTTTTCTTGTTAATGCGTCCTATTTTTCATTTATTTTCGACACCTAGCATCAAATCCCCTCAAAACAACAACCGATATCCTTTCAACCCATATTTTTCTAACATTTTCCAACTTTTTTTTACTTCTTATAAAAAATGCAACCAACAAGTCCATCAATTCGTCTCTTAATTTATTTTTTTCATAAATTGACTGAATCAAACTGAACTGAAATTGGCTGGTTTGAACCGATTTTGATTTAGTTTTAATTTTTAATTTTTTTATAAAAAATCAGTTTGGTTATTTTTTTAGAAGAAAACCGAAACAAACCGAAAATGCTCACCCCTAATCAATTCATTGATTGCCTTAAACAATTACTTTTATGAAAGAAATCTTTAAAAGTTAGGGTGCGTTTGTTTTTTGTTAACTTTTTAAAAAGTTTTTCAAGTTGTTTTTAAAAAGTATTTTTATTTTTAAAAAATATTAAATTGATATTTTATAGATGTTTTTTCATACATAATTTTAATATATTGATATATAAACAAATCTGAAAACATATTAGTTTAATGCATTTTTAACTGAAAAATAATTTTATAAAAGCATCATGCATCACATTATCAAGTATGTATTTAACATTGTGGTAGCTTTTGCGGTTGTGGTTTGAAAAATTAGTTTTTTAAAAAGTTACCAATGGTATATTTTTCTTAAACAAGGTTTCAAGAGAGAGTTTTTAGTGGGACCATCCAAAACTATTGTGTGTGTTGATTAACCAAACTCTTTCAAAATTGTGATAGGAGCAAAACATAGTTTCAACCACATTGCATCACACTCCCAAACAATTATTCTAGAGAGAAAAGAAATGGTTTTTTTAATAGAACACCACAAAAAAGTATTTTGAGAAACGAACATTATACTTAAAAGAAAATAGCAAGTTTGTGCAACATAGTAGATTATGTCATTCTTAATTATGTAACCACTATTTTCAACCATGCAACCCATTAACTAAAAATTTAGGTCAACCCTAATTAAACCCCAAATTCAATTCTTAAACTAACTAAATCCTAAACACAAACCCCAAATTCAAACCTTAAACTCCAAACCCTAAACTCAAACACCAAATCCTAAATAAATCTGAAAATCAACCCTACACTATACGATAAAGCGCTAAAACCAAATACAAACCTAAATCCAAAACACTAATTCCTAAACCTCTAACTTTCTGCTGTGTAAAATATAAAAATCATGGTTTTGCATCATTATCATCCCTTGAGATTTTTTTTTCTTTAACTTCAATCTAATCCACCACCTTTTATTCCTCTTTCACGTAACCTTTCTTTAGTTCTTTTACTTATATTAAAGCCAACCTCACAATCTCTTATAGTATTTCCGCTCAAATAACTTTTCCCATCACATTTCTCTCTTTTTTCCCTAACATGTTTTACAAGTTCTAAAATATTCTATTATTCAAGTTTTATCATCAACGTCGTAATGATCATTTGGTTATCATAACAACAAAATCTAACATGTGGAATAATAATTAGTGTAATGATATATCATAATTTCATTGTTTCACTCAACCATGTTGCCTTCATTCATCTAGAAATGTCTGGTTTGAAATTCTAAACAACTTAATTATAAAAATTAAAAATTTGCTTAATAATAATAATTTCTTAAATTAGTAAGCCTAAAACAATAATGATTTCATTGCTTTACTCAACCCTGATATCTTTGTTAACTTGGAAATGCTTGGTTAGAAATTCTTAGCAACCTAATTATATAAATTCAAATCTACTCAACAATAATAATTTCTCAAACTAGTAATCCTAAAATAATTATAAAAGTAGAATCAAATACAAGTAAAATAAAATAAAAACTCATCATTAAAAAATAACAAAATAATATATAATATCTATATATAAACAACTCTATTTACGCTTAGTACTTGTTGATAGGCTGACTTCATTGACATCACATCCTAGGATTCATGTATGTCCTCATCTTTAAGTGGCTCGTCCTCAACCACGACATCATCTCAAGGGTTCTAGTTCTACCTATGTTTTAGTTTATTCATATCATAGTTATTTGTTGAGTAAAAGATAGAATAGAGGAGCATATGCATTTTAGTACATCTCAACATGCATTTTTGAGAATGCATCAATAAATTGGAAATAATCAACTCGACATTCCATACAATATGCAAAGAGGTGTGAAATGGTTGATGAAACATTTCACATTCACCACACATGCATTTTTTTTCTTGTATGTTAATTATCCATCGAGTCTTTCTTTGAACACTAGTTTTAGGGTAGTGTTAACTTGAAAACATCCCATTTTAGCGTTGAAAAGAGTTGTTGTATGGTCTCTCGATTTGTTTGAATATTTTATGAGTTCATAAAGTATTTGCAAAGGCCACAATATATGAAAGGGAATGAAATCTTGTGCCAACACTCTTCAACAATAAAATAAGAATTTGACCTATAAAAGTTTAGCTAGACTAAAGCTATAATGGCCAATGCATATCCACTTTTCAAGAAATTATGAAAAACTATTAACATATCTGTTGTCATAATGCCATAACGATAATCCCCATCACATTGTTATTATAGTGCCCATTTTTCTTTCAGTTCATATTCAAGCAATTTTTTTTTATTTATGGGTCCTTCTCAATCATTGTATCATACCATGTATTAATTTTTTTAATTTTTTTTATTTCATAACACATCTTTCCCAAAACTTTTTTTAAAGTCAGATTTTTTAACCTAGTGTTGGAGTTGCTGGAAAAGTGACACAAATAATACCAGTGATGTCCAATTGACTATGTTCATATCTTTAACATTATATTCTTAATTCTAATATATCTATTTAATAACATATATATATTGGTATGACCACTAGTAATGTATTGCTAGAGGCAATCTAAGAACCATCTCTAGTTGTAATTGATTTCTTATTTAACTAAAGCATAAACTAAAGGAAATATCATATTATTTGCATTAAAAACAACTTCACATTAAACATCTCATATACATGGGTGCCGTCAACACTAAGCAGTAGCCTACACAACCTTAAACCCTCAATTATAACTCTAAATGCCTAGAAAACTCTTTCAAATATTGTTGTTTCAATATCAAAATATCCATTATGATCCCACTACATAACTATACTAGTTTTTTTTATTCTTAAAGAGTCAACAACAATCTAGACAACATTTCAAAGGACTCCTCATGTGGATTAAAAAGTTGGTTAAACACCTTCTATTTTGCTTGTCATGCTTTGTAGTATGAGATAGTAAACATATATTGTGTACTTATAGATGTTTGAGTTGACCTTTGGGTCATATATTCATATTTTATGTATTTTGATGATAACAATTAAATAAAAATGGACTAATGATATGATTAAATAAGATTAAGTTTAAACATATTTATATAAAGATCACATTAACAAGCATGAGGTATTGAATGAAAAAATCAATCAACAAGTTCAAGATACAAAGCAAATGAATACTTAGTTTGTACGTGTTCATTTTAGTGCTTAAATGTAAATCTTTATATCATATTTGATACAAATTAAAATGAATACACACACTTTACTTTGCATGCATTTAAAAATGATCGATAAAATGGTTCTAAGAATTCATTAGGATTAAAATTGATAAATCTGGTATTCTACATGAATCGGTCGATCGTTTGGTGATACCAAATGAACCGGTCGACCACGTGTTCATACGTGATGAACACTTGAGAATTTGCAGGAACCGATCAATTGTTTTAGTTGTTAGAGGAACAATAACGACTATAAATGACTAGTTTTTGCTAGAAATATATATATACAATTGCAGAATTAGATACAAAATTTGAATATATATTATATACAAGTATTTCTAAAAGCAAAAACAGCTTCAAAATCATCAATCCTAAATTATACTCATATCTGTGCACTAAAACCTTCATATTCATGCACAAGAGTATTCATTTTCATTCTCACAACACGTAAACACTTTCAAATCTTTTAAGTGCTATTGAGTGAGGTATAAGGATCATAGATTCTCAAATTGTAAAATCCACTATATTGAAAGAGTATCTTGTGACTATAAAATCACACTTGTATAAATTTAAGAGTTTGGATAAACTCTTAATATTAGTGAGGTATTGTCACAAAAAAAAAATCTTGAGAAGGGGACATATTTAAGTGGTGCATAAGCTTTGTATGGATTCATCAAGGTCATTGTATCTTTAACTTGGATTAATGCAAGAATACAATATTTAAGTACAGTTGGTTCTTGAGGAGTGGATGTAGGTTTGTCAAACCACGTTAAAAATTAAGTTTGAAATCTCTCTTCCCTTACCTATTTATTTTAAGCACTTGAATTATATTGTTGGTTATTGTGTTTATTGTGCTTAGTATGCTTAATTATTTTTAAATTGTATTATTTGTTAATATAATGGAACACCTAATTCACCCCCCCTAAAATATTATTGTTGTTTTAATCCTAGAATAACAATTGATACAATT
>Ga0307515_10004620_pt1 | contig 28287 bp, 26 predicted proteins | sample 17_EM_MG_FD_194513 | JGI IMG/M metagenome (GOLD analysis project Ga0307515, IMG submission 194513) | Populus trichocarpa ectomycorrhiza microbial communities from riparian zone in the Pacific Northwest, United States - 17_EM | ecosystem: Host-associated > Plants > Roots > Unclassified | place... | reverse complement strand
TGGAGGGTGCCAAGTGGTGGTGGCGACAGGCGAGTGACACTTTGTGAATGAGTCGAGTAAGTCATGCTGCTGGGATTGATGCAGGCCGGGATCGTCTAGTCCAAGACCGGTAGTTTGTGGCCCAGTCTGGTTTTCGACTCCGTTGGACTGGACTGTACTGGTCCCTACCCAGACCGGGACCGTCCGGACCAGTGAAAACATTGCTAGTTGGCACCCTGCATATCATAGCAAATGCTTATTAAGTTAATATCAGCTGTTACTCTATCTGCATATCAAATGTCATTTCTAGGTGCAATCCTGTTGATATTTAGTTGTGAACATCATTGTGTCATTAGTACCACTACCGGTTTGCGTGAGTTCTGGGTGTGGGCTGCTCCCCGTAAACTCTCAACGCACCTGGTCTTCGATTTGTGCTTGGAGGTATTCTCCTCTCAATCGACGCAGTGTCAGTGATGCGCTTATCCAGTAATTGAAGCACTCAGGGATTCGCCAAGATATAATCTTCTTAAAGGCATCTAATCATTAACAGGGTGTCAAGAGACTTTAAAATCAGAGTACTATTAAGGATCATATCGTGTCACTCACGAAATCAACATGGGGTGGTTGGCGTGTTGATACGCAATAAGTAATCCATAGGCTACACAAAGTAATTGAACAACGAAACTGCACAAAAGAGACGTACGCCTCTAGTTGGCATGTATCTGCACCAATATTCCTATATGTTGAAAGTCTAACATCTCACATCTCGGATACCATCCCACTTCGCACCAGATCACTACTAATATTATCTTCCATATACACCACCTCCCAATGTCTCAATATCACTTCACACAAGTAATCGGCGGTCCGGGCTGGAATTGGGCTACCACGTCCACCCACTCACTCACAATCTTCGATGCTACTTTGGACGCAGCGCCCGGCAACCAGACCCTACCAATTGCAGACTTATTCACGAGTTCCAACAACGATTTGTCGGCCCCACCCACCGTTGAAACGCAGACACAGCAAGAACCTGCAGAGACTTCCTCCGTGACATTTTGTCTAATAATGAGTTTTCTTGACGTGATGTCGAAAAGGAGCCAGTTGGAGGAACTTGCAAAAAGGTGGTTCTGAATTTGACTACCCATGATGTCGACAGTGTTTGCCAAGAGGTTCGTGATCTTTTTGGTTAATGGATCAGATATGTCCTCGTCGTTGGAGAGGGGCGCGATTCTGGGGAGCAATCAGCTTTTGGAATCTAGTTAGCGCTCCGACTGACCGGTCAATTTTAACTACAAATGGCACCTTGTAAGGTGGCTGGTAAGATGGAAATAACCAAGAAGAACCCAGGCCAAACCGAAGAAACCCGAGGCCACGACGCCCGCGATAAGATTTTCGAAAATCATAGGCATCGAGCGTTCGAATTCGGCTCGGAGATGAATAAACGGGATGATGGAAGCCAGAGAATGGCGGTGAGGAGGAGATATGTCAGGCTGCCTCATGAGGGGTGAGGAGAGCTATGCGTTGTTATAATCCTATTGGCCGGAACCTATGGTAAGGGTTTAGGTCTCACTCGAATAATTCTGCATTATAAGACCTGTCGCGAAAGGTTGAGTGGGACTTATGGGCCAGAATTTCCAGCCAAAAATCGCGATAATATGTAGAGTACAGCCAACGGATTTCTTCATGGAGGTCACTCTCACCACAGTAGACAGGCAAGAGACATAGATAACACAGTTCTGGCCTAGATTAGGTGGATTTAGGCCAATACACTCGGTGGTTTCTCTCTGCCCTGCCGCCAGAGCCTCATTCACATTTGTCGCCGCCGCTCTCTCGGTCGGCAAACTGCTCTTCAGTTCACACCGCTTCGATGAGGAGGACTAGGCACGACGATCAATGAGGGGAACTTGTGTGTAAACATGTACACATTTGTGTCGCCTCAAAGCATTCTCATTGGCCAGAAATTTGTTTTCCGTGTATCTGCTTCAAGCTGATTGGTCGGAATTGTTCGGCATGCGGAAGTGCGTCAGGTCACTACTCCCAACTACTTTAGCGGGGGTCCTCCGCTTCGTATAAGGCTCATATGAGGTGCATATGAGGTTGATCTTGCAATCGCCTTGATTTGATTTTGCATACTCATGACAGTACTGGCACAGTTGATACCAGATAGATTTGCACGGTTGCAGCCAGCTGCAACCATGGCACTCCTGGAGGTCTGCCATGCCTGCTAGGCTCACATCAGAATCCTGACAGGATTTTGATAGCCGCGGCCGCACTCACAGCCGCGCTTCAAGCGCCAGGTGGGGAATGAGTAGGTACACAGCAGCACACACCTTCACCATAGCCCGTAGGTCCATGACAACCATCATCACCATCACCACGTGCACTATCGCCACCATCACCAGCATTCTGCCAGTGCTGCCACTGCCACCACCCTACGCACTCCTGCACATCCAAAATCACGGGTGCAGCGGGAAATAATTGTAGAGCTAAAAGTAACTCTGAGAAGTGACAACCCCATCGCAGAATACCTGCTATGTAATGTTTTATTTGGCTGTGAAGGTAAAGAGATTTTAGTTTTCACAGCATTGTACAAGAATCTCCAAAATGCTGATTGTGAGAATACTTAAAACCTCCTACCTGACTAGTTACTGTGGCATGAGAATATCAACTGAGGATAGTGTGTCTCAACTGTCACCATTGCAGTCCACTGCAATGGTATCAAATCTGCTTGAATGATTTGTGTGACAGTGGCAGGATAGTCATAAAGTTTGAGGGGTTACCATGAGCCAACAAATATCCTCACATCAACATGATATTTTAGTCACCCTCATGTGAGGCTAATAGACATCTACCGGCCTCACATGAGCCTTACATGGAATAGTGTTCCCCTGCTAAAGTACTTTGTTGACCGCCTAAGTGTGCTAACTTACCAAATCTTCATATTAACTCCTGAGCGCAGCGAAGTTCACATCCTATTGGCAACAACGCTGCCACCAGGCCTTGTACATAAGTAAGTATATAGAGCACCTACCCAGTATGTAGAAATTCTAGTCTGAGATGACCCGGGACTACCGTTTGAACTACACCAAATCAACGAGACCAAATACCGTTGATAGAGGATGTTCTTAGACGGATGCCACGAAATTGGGGGGAACAAAAAATATGAATTGTGACTCCATGCTGCGACGATCCCCATCGGAGATGGTACTGTCAGACGAGTGAAATAAGTGAGTGGACACCAGCATGTTGGCACGCATCGCTCTCTAAATAAACATGATAGCTACACATAAAACTTGCTAAAAAGAAAGTTTACATGCTAAGGAGTGAGTTGGGACTATTCCTTTAATACAAAGTAGCGACCCACATGCAAGGTGTTTGTTTTAGCGAAGCACACCAAGTTGCTAGTGTCCACTCACATCTTCCGCTCGTCTGCTTTTCTGGAGTCGAATTTCAGTGAAATGTGGAGGCGCTGTTGCTGGTAGGGCGGGATAGCGGTGTGTATGGTAGCACGCGGTTAACGGTACATATATACATTCTCTATAATTGCAAGCTTACTCACGTTCTGCAGCCCCAACTGCGAATATTGTATTACTTGTTTTATGCTCCGTAACTATAGATCGGCTTAGTACCAGCTCTAAGAAGGAGGGGAAAAGTGCTTAAATCTCCTCTCTTGGCTGCGAGGGGGCAGTCCAATCATAACTATCTTGGCCTCGATGTCGGTACCGTGGTCAAGCAAGAATTCCACAATGCGGTAGTGTCCCTGTTCTACAGCGTGGAGTAAGATAGCCCTGTGATTTTAATCTACGGCCTCGCTGTTCGTGCTGCGGCTAAGTAGGTTCTGTAGTACTACCTAGCGATACGTATGGATAGGTAGAGTTCATATAAGAGCCTACTTAAACACAACTCCTTACCTTCCCTTGGCTTCCCATAAGCAACAACCAATTCTGGTTTATACTTCTGTCTGGTCAAAGGAACTTTTACTCCGACAATCTACAATTTCCTCAGCTCCTGAAGATCATCAAGCCAAAGCGTAAATGCAGGAACAATAGTTATATAAATTACACTGTATCTTAAAACTCTTTGAGCTCATCAATTAACATGCTGGCCACTATCATTCGTGTCCCACCTCTCATTAGTGGTTTGATAGAAGTTAGAAAACGTTGATCTGACAGTTTGCAGACTCCCATCAACCTTGAAAGAACGATGAGAAGGCTCACAGGATCACAGGCGGTAAAAAAACAGCCCTCCGCGGTGCAAGTGTTGAAGTATCAAAGTTGGTGAAACCAGCAAACGTGAGTAATGGTAGTGTTGAGTTGGTGCGACCCACTGTCGAACAAGCCAAATTTGCGGTGGCTTGCATGTTTCTTATCTTGCTGGGCATCGAATCGAGAAACCTAGTAATACAAAAGCAGCCCATCTAACTGCGGGTCATCGAGAACTGTACTAGAAGCACAAGTGATAAGGAAAACTGCTGGGTCCCCCGCGCGACTAATATATATTACCTAGTCTCAATTAGCTAATCGAGAGCTGATTCTCCGAACCTTATGATGAATTCTTGGAATACACAGATTGGACAATCAGTATTATTTTAACATCGTAAACCAAATGTCCCATACCTAACCTTGAAAACCATGTGTTTTGAGAAATTTCCAGCGACTTGGTGTGCAAGATATACATGCATACGTGTATAATACCTACACATATATATACGCAACAATAATCATGTCTAAGATTATAACTTGAATAGATATTAGAAGAAGCCTTCTTCAACTCAAATATCTACTAGTTGACTCATGCTTAATACCATAAGTCACAGTTAAACTTTATGAATCTGAGTAAGCTGAATAGGTACTACAGATATAACAATCACTAAGCATGCATCTCGAAGCCCTGTCATTGGAATGCAATGTGATATCAATTTTTTTTTAGCGTGGTTTCCAATCGGTGTTATCGCGAATTCCAATCGAGTGGTATAGTTACCGTTGGCTGAGCTACAACCTCAATAACTGCCGCAGCTAAATAGAGCTACTAACTGCAGGGAAGATAGCAGTCTAATTGTGTAACCGCTTAAATACTTAAATATCTTTCGCTTAGGCATCTTTTCGAACAATAAACATGCCGGACCACATTTTCCGAAGCACTTCCGAGCACTGCAAACACGTCCTCAGGCTGTGTGATCCTGTCTTATTTTTCCTGTCCGAGTCACTGGGCGAGCGATTGAAATCGCTTCAAAATAAGGTTAAGGATGGCCCTGAAGAAGACACCGACGAACAACTACAAGATTTCAGGAAAGACAGATACAAGCAGCTTCAAACTGTTGCAGTTATCGTAAGTAATTTTTAGGCTTCTTAATATAGCGAGCCAGTTAATTGTTACTGTGCTGAAGATACTAACTACTCTATTACAGGCTTCCTTGGCCGCTTCGGTGGAAGTCCAAAGCCTATCTTGGGCAAATATAACCACAGCGCCGTGGATAGTCCGAGTCCTCTTGCATGTGTCTATTGACTTGGCCTTCCTTGCCCTTGCAGCCAGCCTTGGGCAGATAATGACTCCCATGGTAACTGGGGATATCAACAGATGTAAAGTCCGCCTCGCGGAAGTCACAGAATTTCCGCCTATCTTGGTAGTTTGGCTTCAAACACCATTCTACGCACTGTATACCAGTTCTGCATTTTACATGCTCGGTCATTTTATATCGGTTGTAGCACAGTTTGTGGGGCCAGGATGGGAAGGTGAAAAAAAGGCTAACAACCACAATTACACTCCTTGTTTAATTTTGTGTCTGGGGTCGCTAATTCTTAACAGGTTGCAACCTTTTATACGATAATTAGCGGATCGATTTGGTGTACTTGGTTGGTGGGATTGAGGTTTCTCGATCACAGGGCTATGAGCGGTAATGTAGGGAAAAATACTTCACCTCATTCACCATCCTCACACGTCCCTGTGTGAGATGCCACCGTTTAGTTATGTTAAGAATAAATGCATGGTTACAATATTCGGTTTACTTTGGCTTCTAACCCGGAATTTTTAGACAAAATTGAACATTTCGATCTCAATCTGTTGTCTCACTTCTAGAGCAACCCACCGCTCAATCGTTACACGATCATCACGATACGCTGTGATTTGAATGAAGGGATGGCTTACGAGTTCATTTTATCTCAATTTCTGTTTTGCATTGGATTTTTATTGGAGGGGAGGAAGACGTGATAAGGAAGCAATAGTGTATACAAATTCTATTCGTACACTATGCGTTCTGACTCTTTTAGTAACGCTTATAGGTAGGTTCGCGCGTGTAGGGGTAATTGGGGACGTAGTTCTACGCGAATTTGGACTTTGATTGGTTTGTAACCACAATTGTAGATGCATGTGAATTGTTCTCACACATATGTCGGCTTGCTTCTGGACCGTAAGAAATGAACGTAAGATTGTGAACGTAACTTTTGAACCCTAATGTAACTATTTGAAATCCAGAGTTGAGAATGAAACCAGCTGTTAAATAGTAGGTTGACCGGTGTGCTGATTGTTCTCACATAGCGTCTCGTGGCTATGTGAAGGCAAATGATACTGTACTGGCTACTATGGCTTGAATTTCATAGGCAGCTCAGCTGACAGTCTTTGACCATGCCTATTCAAATGGCCAGGGCATATTTTGGAAAGGTTACTTAAATGACTGGGGATATGATGCTGCAGAAACCTGTTGAGACGCCAACGAAAAATATGGCTCTATCAAGCCCAAATCGGTTGTCGGTTTTGTCGGTTCTATAACCCTCCAGGGAGCTACGGTAACGGCTGCGCCAAGTGTCAGAGCAATGTTACATATGAAGATGAAGAGAACTTTTCGACTACCGGTTCTAGTAGGGTCGCAGAAGACTACGGCGAGACGGGTTTTGGAGGAGTTACAGAGGACTTCGACAACACGGAGAACGGAGATGTATCACTATGCGGAGCGTGATGGGACGAGTTTGATTGAGAAAGTAAAGAAAACACATGACGGAAGAAGAGAACTATTACTCTGTGCCTATATGAAGAAGAAGCTCGTCTAAATCTCTCCGACTTTCGGTTCGCAGATTTTTCTTCCATTCAGGAATTGGCGTGGTGCCAGCTCGCAAACCGGTTAGGGATGTTTGTTTGTTTGTTTGTAATCATATTGCATTCGGCCGCTTGCGGCCATGGCATATACCTAACACATTTCCTCCCCGCTTCTTCCGTGACATAAAGAAACAAAAGCAAAGTCACGAGTCCTCTTCTCCCAACAACAAACAAAACCGCCAAAAACAACATCAACTTTTACACCCCCCCATCACTTGACTCCTTGTGATCTGAGTTCTCCGCCTCCTCCACCACTCCACCAACTCTGCTGACATCTGTATGGAAGAGAAAATCCAACAATGCCTGCAAACATTTTTCTTCTGGAAAAACAAGAGACATCAGTAACTGAATCTTCAGCTTTTTCATAACCTTTTCGACACCCTCATACCCATTTTCCCCCTCTTGCCCATCGATCCATAACCTTTTTGTTCTTGTTTCCATCTTTTACACCATTTAAACAGGTGATCTCGAGTCTGATATTAATGCCCACACCACCAGCATTTCATATCTTCTCTTTTTCCACCGGTTAAGGATGTTCGCGAGCTGGAAAAGTTTGCACATGGGACGAAGCATAATTTTTGTGGTGCAAGTAATTAACTATGATCTTAAAAACAATTTCTTCCCATCTCCACATCGACATGAAGAACTGCTGGGGAATGCCGTAGTGCTTCTGAACTAATTCGGAATTCTCTACCTTCTGAGACAACGCTATGATGACAAGCTACTCAAATTCCCCGAAATATCCTATCAAGCCTATCGGCCCCCCTAGTCCACAAGTGCGTAAATGGGGTATCTGTACACATCGTCTGAAAGCTGTGAGTCTATGATTTTTACTCCGCTTAGACATGTCCGAGTCCCTCACCGCACAATCATAGAGGGCCTTGCAAAAGTTGCTCGACCAGCACTTTCCAATTCCTGGCTAGCCACAAATGACAAAGCCTTTCTCGACGGGCAGCCGCTTCTACCGAGTCATTATGTAACCGTTGGTACCGTCACTTTGTTTGGCTCGCTTGCGCTTTCGTGGCCGCAGCTTCTCATTGAGGGTGATTATGGTGAGGAGCTCCTGGAATGAATCTCAAACAATCCTAAGATTACATTGGCAAGGAAGAAATCCATTGTCGTGGTCAACCTTGTAGCTAGCTACCAAATTCTCAAGTAGAGAGCTAAGAGTCTTTCAGCTTAAAAACCAAAGCCGTTTCTCCTCCAAAAACGTTCAGCTAAACTAGCTTACCACTAAACTCAAGATCAAGCATGTCAATCTTAAAATCCGGGAAGATCTTATGCATGTCTCGAGCGTATACGGAACCTCTAAACTACTGAGGGTCATACTACGTCACTCGTGGCACAGCCTGTAGGTTAGTGGCTCTGTGTTCGAAGACTGCTGCCGCCCCGTTTCTGCTTGGGTCAACAGTAGCAGCATGGGCCTGTGGTTTTGTGTTCTGGATTGAAGAGTTGGCTGGCTCTGTATATGAGAGACCTATCTTCTTCAGTAGATAGATACTACTACTGATTTAGATCATCCTCTATGCCCTGACATCGTTTGCTCTTTAGCGAGGGATTCTATTTCTAGGTATTAGCTTCACTCCTCCCTCCAAACTTGGAGGCTTACTTCTTCAACTTCGTCTTCGACTTGGCCTTCAACTTCGCGATTTTCGGCTTCGGCTTCAGCCGCTTTGCCTCCATAGTTCCCGGGACCTGGTCAGGGGACGTCAGCGTGTTGTAAGGAGGCAATGTCGGTTTCTGGCACGGTGTGCTGCGTGGTTGTTGCTCGGGTACCGCCAGCACGTGGAAACTCACCTGAGGTTCGCCGAGCCGTGCAAGTAGCCCCCGGATGATGAATGGAGTAAAGATAGATAGCTACTTAAGGTATGGAGAGAGAGAGCGAGTTCAATGTAACTTGTATATTATCGGCTGTTTGTACATATCTGGGATAAACCCTCTCCGAAAGCTCTTAGTGGGCTTTAACGAGTGCACTTTTCAAAACCGGCAACTTTCACTTGTCCCCGGGAGTCTCCCGGTCGGAGCTATTCCCATATGCCACAATTTGAGCACGAAAAGGAAGTTATCGTATACTACCGCCACCACCATCACCTGAACTTTCCTTTTCGATTTACACAAAACCTCCACTCTTATGCAGAGCTTCTACGGGCCAAGCAGACCCACCAATCAGTCGTAAGTATCTCTTTTGCTGAGTGGGCGCTCTGATTTTCATTTAGAGCTAGGAGTTCTAAACTCTAAAGCTTGAAACTGCTCTAAACCCTTCTAAACACGTTCTGGGGTGGTACGACGGAAAGTCAACCAGTATCCAAAGTTCCAAACACAGCGCATCAGCGTCCGAGACCTCCAATACCAGGAGCCGAATGAGTCGCAGAGTAAACACAGCCCTAGCGTGACTACAAGTCTTGACAGATTGCGAACCCGCTATCGTAGACGGATTAAAATACAATAATGTATTCATTCAATTGCTACGTACTTCTTAAGTACTTAAGTGTCGACCCGTGGTGGTGTAACAACTACCCCACGCGGCGTGGCTGCATGCGTTTGGTAACTCGGTTCAAAGTGGGGTAGTATGTAAAGTACCTAGGTTCCAATACGATCGACACCGTCCAGAAATCCTACAGCCTTCTCTCTGGTCCTAAAGTTTTTCATCCTAGCAACATCTACATTTTCTACTCCAAATTCTCGAATCTGTGCGGAGGGACTTGCAAGAGCTACCGCAATCGGTAATATCCGACCACAGCATACCTCTAGCCTAGGTAGAGGGGAAGTGCACCCCGATAACGAAAGAGATAGAACAGAGCCAGGTCCATCTTTATTGTCGAATTCAACTATTTCTCAAGACAAAGCCGCGGGGAACGAAGCCGTGGAGCGATCTCGTTTGGAATCATTGTCGAAACTGCACAAGAAATTGGAAGTGGCTAGCAACGGGGTTCGTCCAGTGTACACAGGGCGTGCGTATCTGGAGCAACAGGGACGGCTTGATGAGACAATCAGAGGAGGGAGAGAAAGATGATGATGATTGAATTGTCTATCGTACAAAGAGAGAAGAAGATAGACATATATAGAGAAAGAAATCATCTCAAGCACTAAGAACGAAACACTATGAGAACAGCACTAAGAGCAAAGCATCACGAGCAAAGCACTACTCAGGCCGAGGCTCACGGGGAGATAGGCACTGCACTAAGCCCGAGGCTGGCGGGGAGATAGGCTCCGCACCAAGCCCGCTAAGTCTAGTGCATGCCTTAGTCCCAATGGCCTGCGGGCTAAAGTTAGTGTCCGCCTTAGTCCAGATGGCTAAGTTAGTGCCCGCCTTAGTTCCGGTAGCCTTCGGGCTAAATCCCTTAGTCAACACGTTTCCAGTATTTCCTTAGATCCCCTCATATTGACTTCGGCTATTTACCGCGAGTACCTTATCGCGCCTCAACGTAATCACGTGATATTTATCATACTTTTGTTAGTAGGCGAGAGTTCATAAGACATGAAAAGTACTACAACAGAAAATTCCCTACTGAAGTACAAACATTCGCAAAAGAACCCATACCGAATATTGCATGACCAACACAAAACAATTAGCAAAATAAAACTTGTACACAAAAAACTTGGCATTATAGCGTTCAGTGAGCCTGGCTCAAAGCATTCGAGATACAAGGGTACGAATAACAATTTGGTAATATGGCTGAAAGACGTCGATTATGCTGGCCCAGTGAAGGATTTGGCGATTGCTTGTACCTACTTAAGTACTCAGCTTTAGCCATGTCGAGTGCGGTTACCAATGCAGCTCGAGATCCCCCAAACTCCATAGGACACTTTTAGCGCCGCCCGATACTGGATATAGTAATTCGCGATAGCGATAGATAGGCCTCGCTAACAGTATCACCCACTTGTAAAGAGCTAGTTTGGACTGTCGGGTGCGGTTCGGCTGGGTTTAGATGTCAGGTTTGGATCCGACCTTTTATACGCTTTAGCTCTACTCCACCTATAAGGTCAAACCCAGCACCCTTATCCAGTTTACGAGTTGCTCTATCCACGACGGTCCCATGGCTGGCTTCGACAGTCTCCCCACCGAGCTTAGGATACATATATCTTCAACACGACCTACGCTCCCTCTAGTCCGTAGTGCAGTCCACTCGCAGCTACTACAACTCCTTCCTAACAAGCAGAGACCGCATCTTGCGCGAAGTTCTGCTCCGCGAGTTAGCTCCCGATATCGTTCCCGAGAGCATTACAGTTCCCGACAACGGTTCATCTATCGACGATCTATGCAAGACCCAGCGCTATATCCGTGCCTCCAGCGACGCATTCTGTAACTCTACCATGGCGACGAATTCTGAGATAAACTCTTCTGAACCGGACTTTATCCCACCCTCGCCTCGCGAGATGAGGCGTGTCCAGCGCGCTTCGTACCGCTATTTTCGATTGCCCCAGTTGGACTGCTCCAAGCGATGGGTGACATGAATTCGGAAGCGTATAATTACCCGCTGCGGGAGGTTAAAGAGCTCAACGTCATGACGGCGTTCATCTTCTGAATGACGTGGAATATTTGCAAGAGGACGCGGCGCTGGTGCTGGTAAAGGATGGCGGGAAACTGAAGGGTGAATCAATCTTCGATGCGGATAGCTACTCGCTCCTCTTCATATTGACGTATAGTCGTGTCTGAAAGTGACTATAATGGATAGTATTAGCCGCTCATGGGTGTACCATGTCTCTGTTGTTCCGATTCACGTCCTCTACGGGGTGGGTTTGGTCGACTTGGATCGTTCGCTGCTCCGATAGCACGTCGGCATTGGCAGCGGTGAAGCCGCTGGGTCCGCGTTTCAGGGTACATTGCTCATACTACCTGATCGTTTGCCGAGAAGGGTGTGGTGCCACGAAGACCGCCGTATATGAAGGGTGGAGGCGGTGTCCATGGGAAGCTGGCTAGTTCGACAATCTGGTAGATGTTGACAACTATGGTTCTAGTGCAGTTTGTCGTGGTCGGGAACCGTGCAGAGATTATTTCTTCCATCCAGCCGTGGTGATCTTGGATGCTGGGAGGTTTCAGGGCCGGGTTTACTATTGGCCTCCGTAGCACTAATTGCTCTTCCTCGGGCAATAAATTCACTGGGTTGTGCCCTACTCAGGAGATTAACGCGTGCATAACTTTAAGAATAATTTTGACACCATGTCGATGCTGCTTTCGAGACGCCGTCGTAGAACGAGATCAGATATTAAACCCCAACACCTAACCCACACATCCCTACATCAAGATCACGCTAGCATACCGACCCCTGCAACCGTCCGTGCGGGCGCGTCTCCCCAGCAGCCCACCTCCACCTTTTCCCCTCGCATCCACCACCTCACCTCACAACCTCACCTTCGCAATGCCGCCACTACCGTCCGCATCCACATCCACTCCTACAACCACCACGTCCGGTGCGCCCCCCGAAACCGTTGCCGAGATCAATCGACGGATCCTTGAATCCGGCGAGCTCTCCAAGTTGCGCCTCCCCTTCTGCCTCCCCTTTTCGCCACTGACCGGACGTTCGTAGACTCGAATCGAACCTGCTACAGCTGTTACAGGAAGCCGGATGGACGGAGCAGCTGCGATCCCTATGCCGCGAGAGACTACAAGATCCGGACGCACGCGTTGGAAACTATGAGGACCTGAGGCGCGCGGTTGATCAGGAGGCTAGGGAGATGGTGCCGGAAAGTGTTAGGGTTGAAATGGTACGGAAGGTTTTGGGCGTGTTGAGGGGTATGGTAGAGAGCGACTGAGCTGGGGTGGGTGGGATCGGCACGGCGTTATTGGGGGTTTTGGAGATCTTGTTTGGGAGGACGGGGGTTTGTTTACGCAAAAGGTGTAATGGAGGCGTGTATGAAGGGGAATAATAAATGGATGGGCTGGGACTTCAGCGTGATAAGATGTTATATGGGAATGTGGATGCTACAACCACGTACTCCCTGTCTACTTCGTCTATTTTGCGCCGTGGGAGCTACGGAATTAAGATGGACTGCACTTACTAGCGAATTCCCCATCTCCAAACCGCCTTGTGCCTCTAGATAAGGGAATGCTATGTGGTCTGTCTATCGTCACCCGTATGATCGAGTAATCAACGAGTTCCGGGAGTTAATAGCGTAAAAGTGCAAAGTGGCTACTGGCAGAAGCCGCTGGAGAGGATGGAAATCAGCCTGCCGTGGAAAGACCACTTGCAAAAAAGTGCGAAGAGCCATATAAATTCAAAACCCATGTAGATACAAAAACTTAGTCCTTAAATCCCCTCGCTCGAGCTCTACACCTCCAGCAGAGGCAATGCTCGTTCGCGCCTCGCCAGAGTATCCTCCCTTGTCCACTATGGTAAGTAATACTTCTGGTAAAGCCCACGGCACTTCTCGGCCACCACAATGACCAGCCATTGCATCTCCATCAGATCCGCCACCAGCCTGCATGGCTTCCTAGCAACTAGTGCCTAAATGTTGAAATTGTCCATCACCTCATCTGCGACAGTCTGATCCACTAGTCTAACACCGTTCCCGTCGAATAGAAAGAGAGTTGTAGCATCGACTTGAAAAAGGGTCGGTAGCCCTTGGAGCAGGTTTTCGACGAGTATGTAGCTCAGAAGCCACTTGCTTCCATCCCCTGATATGACGTAGCCCTTCTCTGTCTTCTGATGTCGGTTGTAGATATGTGTATACGTGTAGATGCCATCAGCAAGGCGCACCCGCTTCCGCGCCCCTGGTCTCTGCTTCTGGTGGGAATGTATTATGGTGAGCAGTGTGCGGTATGAATCTCAAACTATGAGAGAGGGAGACCCATAGGGGAGGGTGAGGGGTTTGTCGGTAGCCGCAAGGTTTCGAATAGACAGCTAGAGAAGAGTAGATGGCTGGTTGTTATTGGAGGCCGAACAGTTGGCTACAATGTTGCTATATATCTTGCTGCGTAATTGGGCGTCTTGATTCTAGAGTGCCTTATGGAAGCTCTAGAGTTTGACGTGTTTGAAGGAGAGCTTATCGACCATTGTTGATGGATGATAACTCTCGTTTGGTGAGTTGATGTTTCTTTTCGAGCCTGGCGTTTAAGGTGATGAACAAACAGGATCGGAGAGGATAGGAGGTTGGCAAGTATTTATACTTCGTGTTGCAACGTTGACCTGATCCAAAAGTTAAAGCAAAACCCTATGATGCTCTGTGGAGCGAGTGACGCGAGTGTGAAGCTCTTATGACAGGTAATGTCGACATGTCAGAAAGCGGGCGGACGTCAATTCCGCGTAGAATACGAACATATAACGGTATATATAGCTCTATTTGCCGTGTGATTATATATATAATATAGTGTAAGGCTCTATAACTCCAATATGATTATGTATGATTATGTTCAACTGGCCCGGTATTACCAGAATCAGGACAAGTGCAAAAGGGAAAAAGGAAATGAAGGAGTCATAGCAAACAAAGACTATCAACCGATTTACTTCGCGGAAGCACTCGAGGTCATGAAACCAATCCTTCACAAGGGGCGCTATTACTCCAGAGGCGCAGGTACTGCTATGTGGGTTATACGGATTGTGCTACAGATGGGGGCTCTTCACGATCGCCGGTGCTCAACATCAATAGTTATTATTTCAGGACGTATAAGGGTTCTATTGGGGCGGGTGAACTGGGCTGCAAGATGTTCATGAAGACAAAAACATTCAGGCAATGCTTGGCTGCGCTGAGAGAACCTGGAATCACTCCATCTCTACCCACTACTCTCCAGACGTTCTTTTTTTTGACGAACAACCCGATGACATCCCAAACTTCTGTAACGGCTACCATTCAGTCAGTACACTCTTCTCTTATGCAACTTTGAGATTCTAATGATTTTGATGTGTAGTTTGATCAATCATGGCACTATCTACATCACCAGCGAAGCAGAGTGGCACGGGAATTACATCTATCCTGAAATTAAGAACAAGCCTGTGGATGACGATGAGGACTCAGACTACGATAGTATGCCAGATGGATATCTATGTGGATCGAATGCGGGAAGGAAAAGAGGAAAAGTTAATGTGGAGAGCAGAGAGAATAGATCGAGGGAAAGACCGTTTCCCAATGACATGAAAGACACGAATATCCCGATTTCCTGCTGTATATGGATTGTAACGGGACAACCGGTTTCAGTGTTTTCAAGCGGTCAGCTCAGATCGGCCGACCGGCTATCTAAGTATCCATAAACCAGTCAGGCCCGATCATAGCTAGTGAAGCTCCCTTAGCATAGACCGGCCCGATTATGGGTCATATCTGACCGACCTGACCGCTTGGGAACACAGTGTGGATAGAAAGACGTTTCAGGCTGTAAGTTAATACAAGCTCTATTGACCCTGGCGCCCACCAGGGCTGTCCGGTAGGTTATGATCATAGCCTTGCTCTGATTAAGCTAAATAAACTCACTCGCATGCCCACTGACTAGGAGTATACTTGAAATGTTAACCCGAAGACCCCTTACTACAAGCCTATCCAGTTGATCTCGTCCAGGCCTCCTGAACAAACCATCCGTGCCTGAGCCAAGCAGTGTTATCAATCGTCCCGTCCGACGGCCGACATCCTCCGTCCCCGGCCGACATTCACTGTCTTCGGCGGACATCAAGCATTTAGGTGTTCTATAAGACTAGAGATGAGTGAACCACTGGTAATAGATAGAGTTTGCAGTACATATTATAGGTAAATCTGAAGTTTGATATGATTCATCTGGTTTTACTACTTGTGAATTTCATTATCAATAGATATCTGCCGGGGCCTGCCGGAGACTGCCGGGAACGACCGGGAGCGGCAACGTAGCGTCCCCGGGCGTCCCCGTCCTGTCTCAAAAAGAGGGCGCCGTTTCCGTCCTCGTCCTCAGTGATCCCGGACGGTTGATTTCACTCCCGGCCAAGCCAGGTACACGAGACCTAGGATATTAAATAAAGTAAGGATACACTTGCCTGCACCAAAGTACAGATTTGAGAATTGATATACCTTCGAGGTAGCTACAGGCCCCTATGTGGAATTGCACCGAACCCCATAGGACAAAGAAGACATTGCATTCGCAAACCAGTGTCTGCCTCTTTCGCAAGCCCAGTCAGAAGCCTGCCAACCGACTAGGAACGAGTGGAACAAAACATGTTGCAATCAAAAGAAACGTATATTGAATGCCTTGAAACGCAACTACAAAAATCCTCAGTAATTCCGAAAGCAATGCAAACGCTAACATTACTGCAGGATTCAAAAAACCCATACTTTCATCGATGTGCCATAAAGCTCCTTGGCGGCGATCAATGCTAGTAGTGAGTTGTCGGAGCATAACCCTCTTCATCAACTACGATCGTGTCGTCTTCCACTATAATGTCCTCAATCGTCGTCTCATAGTCAACTATAACTTCGCCCTCACCACCCTGCCATCTAAACCCTTCCTTCAGTCTCTTCCGTATCTCTCCCAGCTCTTCAACCCCGCAACTACCCGTAAATCCCGCATTATCGTCATTGTCCACAAACAACAAGTCCTCAACCTTCGTCTTAAACTTCCTCAACGTACGTTGTTCTGCCAACTCACTCCCGCCCTTCAACTGTACCATCACATCCGAAAGCCTTGCCATCTCCCCTTCTATCTGCCTCTGGACATCTTCCAGATACTTCAACCGCGCACTTACTTTGGAAGCCACATCCTCGACTTCCCGTGTTGCATACAGCTGTTTTGCAACCAGACTTTGTAACTTTTGGATTTTTCCTGCGGTCGCGGGGTTTCCGAGAATCCTTGCTGATACTGCGGAGGCGTTCAAAAATGCGAAAATCGTGCCTGATCGCACGGGGATCCGGTGCACAGCGATGTGCCGGATTTCGATGAGCTTTTTGAAGGGGACGCAATGTTGGCCTTCGAATAAGGACATCATTTTTTGCATGTACACATGAAGCTCGGCGGATTGCGGCGAGGTCCAGCGTTCTTGCGTGAGGATATGCGGATGGTGGACGCTGAGATATTGGTAGCAGCAGGCTTCGAGGAGGGATTGGAGCGGAGTGATGATGGCGTGTTGGAGGGGGTAGGAGAGAGGCGAAGAGGTTGACGAGGATGGAGGAGGGGCGGTGGATGGAAATGTGGTGGGCTTTTTGGGTGGGTCTGTTGGCGGCGGAGTGCGGGACGGCGGGGGTTTCGGAGTGGCTGGCTTCACCACATTCACCCAGCCAACACCACTGACAAACTCCTTTCCGTTCCCACCTCCTGCATCTTCCGGCTTCTCTTTTGCTCCCTTCTTCAAACCTTTCGTTTCGGTTCCCGCCTTCTCTGCCGCCTGTCGTGCTTTCTCCTCCTTTTCTTCCACCGCCTGTCTTGCTTTCTCCGCCGCCACCTCCAAAGCGATGATCCGTTGTCTCATTTTCTCTTCCTCGTCGTCGCCCCCCACACTACTTGCTCCATCTCCCACCCCACTCATACTCTCAGAATATTGCACCCCCTTATGCTCCGCCAGCGTAATCTCCTCCAACGTCCCATCCCTCGCGCGCTGATCCAACTCCCACGCCAAGCCCTTCGTAGTCGCCAGCAACGCTCCTAGCCTTGCTATTAAATTCTCCCGCGTATGTCTCTCCCCGCCCGACAGAACAATCTCCTTTGGCAGCGCGCCACGGAACCGGTATGTGAGCGCCTTCCGGCCGACAAATTGCTGCGGTGTTGCACTGCTCGGGAAGGTCGCGACGCTCGCCGCGAGAGAACGGACGTAGGTGTCGAGTTCGGAGGTGGCCATACTGTGCGAGAGTGTAGGAGACGGCCCTTTTTATCTTGTGTGGACGTTGGCATGGTGGCGCGCGGTTGCTGTACCGCCGAATCATAGAGGGATAGGGGATGTCACGCGCGCAGATGCAGGGCCAGGTATACCGGCGCTACACTAGCAACGTGGGACGAATGGCGTTTATCATGTAGCAAGGGTGGCAACGGGTGGTAGCCGCATACCCGAGGATTCTGCTCAAGTATCACCTACACGCTCGGTATACTTCAATTCGTATCGTTTACCTTTCGGGTGTAGTGAGAGTAAAAGATCGTCGTGTAGCAAAGACTGGTTGGCTGGCCGGACGTCGGATGCGAGTTATGAGTCATGAAGCGAGCGGAAGCACACGATAGTTTTTTGCTCCGGTCTAGATGTGCTGTATGAGTTAAGTGGGTCACAGCGATGATACCGCACTCTGAAAGAGCTTATGTAAAGCTGTGTACTTCTCCGCTGCAGCACTACATGCCACTCAAATGAAAGCCGCTTGGTGAACTTATCAATGAAGCTTGCCCCAACCGTACTCAGTACAAGAAGCAAAAGGAACAACGTAAATCTTCTAGAGTGGCCGCTACGAAAGTAACGTAAGCAGTATCTTCACTAGTTTCTGCGACTGCAGATTGGAAAATATATGGAATTAATTAATCAACAGAACTTTATAGACGCATCTAGTTGGAAAAGATGAAACAACGACTAGTTTCACATGAAGCAAATTTGCCGTTCTTAACAATTGACGACCAGTCATGATCCACTGCCATGCATCTATTACCGACAAGCTTGATCACATCGCTTTTATTTTCTTCACTACGTATTTATGGGGACTATGATGGATGAAGAAATACACTATTTCACCTCTTTTGTCAGAAGGCCGAAAAAAAAGGCTACTAAAACGGTATTAGGTTACACACACCTTCGACAACACACCTCACCGCCTAGTTTTGCCAAGACTTCCCCTTTTTTGGGCAGGTTGCGGTTTTACTTTGGCTTCATTATCGCATACCGGTGTGTGTCCGCTCACCTTTGGGGAGTGTATCTCGTCTGTACATCACTCGATACCACTCAGTATTGACACCAACCAGTAGTCCCCCTTCTGGGGCCACTCGCCTTCTTTTAGGTTGTTTTACGCCAGTTACGACAATTTACGACATGCAGCACTTGTGAGGATACTAACTAGGGCGTGACAGCGCAGCAGTTCAATGAAGAGCTTTTCTGAGGACAGCACACTCCGACCCACGACACTTGGAGAGGCTACAAAGACCTGCTTCTCAGGCATGCAAGCACCAGTACGAGTTGTTCCCATGGACGCATCAACCCACTTAAACAGTGAAAATCGGTAGACACATCATACAGCACTGTGCTTCCCACAGAGCATGGTTGGGGTATTCCTCTGCGATCACATCATATGGCACCCTGTGCTTGGCCAATGTGATACTGGATCCAAACAGTTACATTTCTGGGGGAGGACTAGAATATGGTGCCCTGGGGTAATGGGGGTGGAAGAGCAGAGGGGGTGGAAGAGGGGAGGGGGTGAAATTTTCGTTTTTGGGTAGTGGATGGAGAGCTCCACCATCTAGCCAGCTCGCCCGGAGGCGGAGGGGAATTGGTCTTTGTCATACTCTAATTAGAGTGAATACAATATGATTAAAACAAAAAAAACGGTATTAGGTTCAAACGATCCATCAAGTTGCCATGAGTATGTCACACTACTCTCTTTAATCTACCGCTTTCCCCTCCCGTGAGCTCACTCCACTACCATATGTAAATATGCGGCGGAGAGCGTACAGCAGGAAGCGCTCGGTACCTTCACTGCTCTCATCCTCCTCTATAGGGATAACTAGATAGTCTGTGACCAAAATCCTGTGCTGCGCCACAGCGTGGCGATTTTTCCCGCGTGCAGACTATTGACGGGGAAATTGGTCGTATACCATATACACCTGCATGATTCCGAAGCGGGCAATTGCCTCTTGTCGCTGTCCGAATATGCTCTTTGCGCACTGCTTGGCGTGTCAGGTGTGCAGACCTCCATAGCTTGTTCTTTGCTCTCTATGGCTTCATCACCTTCTTCATCGGAATTCTCATCGTCCGCATCCTCTTCGGAACCAGGTACCAATGCTGTAGCTCCTTCGACGATGGTTTTTGGTTTGCTAGAAGACATGTTTGGGGCCTCGTCGTTTATATAGATGTCAGATGCTGGCAGCTGCTTCAAAGTTGATTCTTTATCCAAATCGTCCGACTCGTCCGACTCCGATGATATAATCTCTTGTAGAACGCGACGCAAAATGCGGGGAACCCTCTTGATTCCTTTAATTGCCGATTGGGCTTGCGAGCTGTCGACGAAATCAATCGTACTCTCCATTGTCCTAGAGAATTGTTGGTCTCCGCGAAGTCGTATAGCCAACGCCCCAGAGCGCGTGGACTCCTCCAATAGGTATCCCGCTGTCTTCATTAGAGTCTTGCCCTTGGATATCCGCTTCTTTTTGTGAACGATATTGTGGACCATGCTCTCTATGCCTGTATCACTGCTGTCGGAGACAAGCAGATCGCCCCGGGAACGCTTGACCACATCAGCTGGACATAAACACTTACCATCTTCATCTCCTATAGATTCAGTTATAATATCATTATCGTGGGAGACATTGGCCAGAGACTGGCTTTTTGTAGACTGCGGGTGGTGGTGATACCGTGGCCGTGTATCCACGAACCTTTGACTGTTCGACGCACCGTAGGAGAGCAGTTTGTCTATGATAGTTTGGACCTTAGTGCGGTAATACGCTAACGACTGTTTTGAGGTGCTTTGTAGATATTCACTAGTTTGATTTAACTCGAAGATGTCCCGCATTCAGATGGCGAAGTCTAGCAGAGTCAAGGCGTAGCACTCATCTTTGCGAGCACGTTGCCATCAAAGACAGTGCGACGTAAGAAGGGGTTCGAATCCCAGGGACGTCCAAGCGGAGCGTTCACCTACGCCCCGGCCTCCAAGAGTACCTTAACCGCGGGATACTTGACAGAGCGAACAGAAAAGTGAAGGGCTGTGCCGTAGTGCTGAGCTTCGTATATAACATCTTCCTCCACCGCGGTACTTTTCTCTGGCTGGATCGACGCTAGTTCAGAGCTCTTGCGTTTGATATCCGGGCTGGCTCGCAAGTCTGGCACAAAAACACGTTGCGGCGGTTTTTCACCCTCCAAATCCGAATCGAATAGAGCCATAAGAGTCGGTGTAAACTGGTGATCAAGGTGTCTTGGACTGGGATGTTTGCTCACTAGGTATTCCATCATACTGGTTGCATCCAACTCGTCGAATTCGCTTAACGGCGCACAGGCTGCCGCCTGTTGGAGAACGCTACGCTGAGCTGGATCTAAGACAATGAATGAGAGCGGAGGCGCGTTCGGAAAACGATCGTAGAAATATTTTACCCTGTTGCCGGACTCATACCACGGATATTGGAGAAGCCAGCCCAGGAACTACTTGCTGATTCCGCCCGTGCATGTCACTGCAGCATTATGGTCTGCGTTAGCCTCGATTAGAGCGTCAGCGACTTCATAATTTCTTCCTGCTATGGCAAACTGCAACAGGGTCTGCAACTCCAACGCTAGATGGTCGGAGTTTGTCGATGGTGGAGTGTCGGGAGCCATGTCGTTGCAGAGGATTGCTTTACAGATCTCTTGATTGTTGGTATGGATAGAGCATAGATGAAGACTGTTGAGTCCGTTCTCGCTCACCTCCAAGCTGGCGTTATTGTTCAAGCACCAGTGAACAATGTTAGTGGAACCTCTCTGGGTAGCAATACGAAGCGTTGTTGAGACTAGGTTCGCCTGCATGATGGTATCACAACATGATAAGACCAAATTTATGCATTCGGAGTTATCGGCTTCGGCACATGCATGCAGAAGCTCGTGGCTGACATAACTAAGCTGAAGAAAGGTGTTCTTCAGGAAGCGCACTGTATCCATCCGACTAATAGCGAGGTCCTTTTTGGGGCAAAGGACTCGGCGAGTAGGGGAGATAATATGAGCATCTAGCCTGCTTCCTATCACTGCAGCTAGAAGACCACCAAAATCGATACCATAGATTGCGCTAAGGGGTGCGTGATTGAGCAGGACCTCGAGACAATCGATGGAGTGCTGACTGGCGGCTAACAAAAATGACCAGGGGTCAGGCGTTGCGCCGTTTTTCAAAAGAACGGTAAGAAGATTCGGCCAGTGGCGATAGACAGCATGGGAGATTGGTTGTCTGTACTGTCCAAGCACTTCGGGATCACTCGCCATCAGATCTAGAGCTGTACTGTTGGTAGCTGCCAGCAACCTAGAGACCAGCTTCTCTAGGGTATCCTTTCCCAAATCCTCGAAGCTACACAATAGGTGGAAGATATTCTTCCCCGTGTTCCTATTTGTTTGGCGCGCGTCCGCTCCGTGTTCGAGGAGGAGTATTGCAGTATCTACGCTTCCCCAACGACACGCACAGTAATGGAGTGTTACCGTCCTCATCGAATGACTCTAGAAGATTGTCGAAGCTTGGTCCTTTCGTAAGGTTACTAAGCTGTTGAATCGTTTCCGTGTCATTGTTGGCTGCAGCAAAGTGGAGCGCGGTCATTTTGCGCTTTTCGGCAGTGCCCTGAGTGCCACCCGCTTTACTATTATTGTAAGAGTGGAAACCACCCGACTCGTCGACAGGCCGGTAATATTGGGTCAAAACTCTTCCTTAACTCGCCGAATGTCTGGCTTGGTAAGGGTGTTAGGATCATTAGTTAATAGATGTATGAACAGAGTCAGTAGACATATTTAAATATCTAGATATGGAGAACATATCTTCAGCTACACTCCACGTGCCTCGACTTTGAGCTATTCCCAACCAATCGATCTGCGGAAATTCCCGCCGTTGCGTTACCCCGAGTGCTTGGTGAAACGGTTGGAGCAGCGCGGACGCTTGCGGGCTCGGCGCATCGGGGTTTGTGGCAGCGCTCCAGAAGTGTTCTAAAGCGCATTTATGGTCTTTGGGGACCCCAGACCCTTCGAGATAGCACCGGAACAGTAGGTTGTGTGCTGATGTGATGTGGCTGGCGTGTTCGTGCTTGTAGAGAGCTGTTGCTTGAAGGGCGTCTACAAATCGACCCGAGACGATGCTTTGGTGGGGGACGAAGGTTAAATCTAAGTCGAAGGCTTTGTCTGGATGCCAGTTGAGTGGAGGGATCATGGTAGTATGCTTCATATTGTTATTGGATGCCCAATTGCTGCGATTCTGGAATGGAGACATACAGGAGAGGATTCAAAGGTTTCATCAGCTCGAGTAGAAGCTGAGACCACCGTTTTCCTAGCCAGTAGTTTCTGTAATTAGCGAAATTGCTTAGGAAACGTGTCGGATCAGAAATGTTATTGGACTTACAAGCATTCGATCACGCTGGTAAGGCTCCTCCGTTTGGGATCGTGAGAAAGCGTAGATTCAGAAACCAATTTCACCTCTTTCAGATATCGTTGGCTGTCGGATTTATTTGAATTAGTTGAGCCGAAAATGCTTTTGATCATATATGGACTAAGGTCTTCTTCCTTCTTCAACCGGTGAATGGTGTAATTTATCACTTTGTGGTCGTCGGCTTCGCTAAAGCAAAAGAGTTTTTGCTCATCTCCAAATGGATTGATCCCCTTCAACAACACCCGCCAATAAAGCAGTCCAAAAGAGTAGATGTCTGTAGAGTGTAGCAGATCGCCTCGTATCTTCGCCTCGGCTTCGGGAGTATCCCATGGCGGAGAAGATCCTTTGAGCCTGGTCACCTCCTTTTCTTGACCAGGTCGTATCACCACTGAACACCCGAAATCGGTCAGTTTAGCTTGCATGTATCCATCTCCCGTCTCAAATATCAGGACATTGCCAAACTTCACATCTCCGTGAACTACCCCACAGGAGTGCAGGGCATGGAGGCCTTGGCTTATGTCAAGGCATATTTTTCGCCCGTGTTGTGCTAGACCGTCCGGATCATGCTTAGAAAAGTCTCCTAGATTTCCTAATTCCACGCACTCTAAGTAGAATGTTGGCCCCAGTTGATACTGCTCAATCCCTGGCTGATCCCACAAGACATCAAGCAAGGTAACGATATTAGATTGAGTCGGCGACCAACCGAGACTCCACCAATATAGATTATCATACACACATAGAGTTGTGATGTATACTAGCTCAACTCAATAACTTGGTTCGCTTCAGGCCACTTATCTTCAGTCAATGTCTTTAATCACTCACACAATTTGAATGCTTTGGTCTCAACATTTCAATGACCGGGGAGTGCTGTGAGACGTTCCCACTTTGGAGGACATAGGCTCATAGATTCCTTTTACTTGTATATTGCATAATGTCTACCGCACATGTAAATTTGCATAATCACAATCTAGCTGTGTGATATCCCACTACATAAGATATAATTGATGCACTTGATAATCATGCACACTGCTGTCATTTTTTAATTAAACATCTTGGTGATAGCAACATAATTGCATCATCATATTTGAATCTGCTCGAGGCCAAGTAGACCGAAGCTACACCGGGAAAAATGACCTGACGCGACGCGTAACTCATAGAGAAGCTGTTTTTGGGACGGTAATTCATAGCATATTTGACGCGTGGCACTATGAATGTCCTATGGACCTACATGTTGACTAGATTACTATGATACGCATTCGATTGTGTGCGCTGGATACTATATATCACACTGCATACAACAAACTTGAAAGCAAACTACCAGATACACTTCATTGCACGCTCCCAAGTACACTCCTGATGGCACTCGATTGCACACTCCCAGCGTGCTTGACTGTACGCTCCCAATTGCTCTCGATGGCACACTTCCAGCCTGCTTGACTTACGCTCTCAAGTAAGCTCTCAAGACGCTCCCAAGTACACTCCCGGGCATGCTCTCAAGGACGCTCCAAATTGCTCTCGATGGCACACTCCCAGCCTGCTTGACTTACGCTCTCAAGTAAGCTCTCAAGACACTCTCAAGCACACTCCCGAGAACGCTCTCAAGCACGCTCCCAATTGCACTCGATGGCACACTCCCAACCTGCTTGACTGTACGCTCCCAAGTAAGCTCTCAAGACACTTCCAAGTACACTCTCAAGAGGGAAGAATCTCTCAATCTCACTTGATTATATGCTCCCATGGATGCTCCTGCATGCTCGATCCAGAGACTTGCTGAGTTGCAGACGCCAGACACTGGGAGGCGTGAGGCTGGTGGCGTATGGCGGGCAGTGTTTGGCGGGCGGGCGGCGGGAGGCGTGTGGCGTGTGGCGTGTGGTAGGTGACAGGTGGCAGGCGGTGTATGTTGGCTGAAATCATGACGTCAGTTGATATCATAGTCTGAACCTTATCTTTACCGCGGCCACCACGACAAGATCTCACGATGCCTCATGGTCATGGTGTTGACAATTGCAGCCTTAGATTCTGCTGGAAAGGTAGACAATTGGATCTCGGGGAGAGCAGATCTCCGACTCAGATTTTCCAGCAGAATCTGCTGCCCGCTTCCCACCGATTGTGGGGGTATGTGTGTGTATTCGATCCGGGGCTGATGGTGATGATGGCGATGGTGATGATGGCGATGGTGATGATGGCGATGGTGATGATGGCGATGGTGATGGTGTCGGTGATGGTGATCATAGTACCAGAAGCACTTAGACAAGAAGGTTGCCTACGTCAACGTTAGCATCAAAGCTTCCACAGACTTAGAGCCTTCTATTAGCCAAAGCTTCCAAACTTAGAGCCTTCTATTAGCCAATGTTTCCACAGACTTAGAGGATTCTATTAGCCAAAGCTTCCAGACTTAGGGCCTTCTATTAGCCAAAGCTTCCACAGACTTAGAGCCTTCTATTAGCCAAAGCTTCCACAAACTCAGAGTTTGCCATCGGCCAAAAGCTTCCCGTGGAAAACTCTACTCCTCCCGAAGCACGGCTCTCTCAAACGCGGCTCTCTCAAGCAGGCTATCAAGCAGGCTCTAGAGCAGGCTTTCAATCGCCAGCGGGCTCTCATGCGGACTCGCAGCGATAGTGTGTACAGTACCGGTATAACAGCGAAGACAGGTATAGGTCCATCTCTGGCCGGCAGCCGTATATAGTTCCATAGGCCCACGCGCACATCTCTATGAATCAACTATAGATAACTATAGGCTGCGCGTCGCGCAGGGGTCCACGGGAAGCTTTCTATGAGCTGCGCGTGTGCGCGTGTACGCGTAGCGCAGCCTATAGTCGATTTGCACTTTTGCCGATGAGCAAAAGCATCCCAACCCACACATTTGCGCTTTTTGGTAAGCTACAGCGCACAATTGAGATAGTCCAGCACGTACCTAATGTGCACTACATAACTGTGTGGATCTTGGAACTATGCAAAGACTCAATTTTGGTGAGAACCTCTCTACAATCGCAGCTCACTAGAAGACTAACATACTGGTGCGCTTTAGGTATGCGCTGGACTACCTCCATTGGGCGCTGTGGCTCACTAAAAAGCGCAGCTGTGTAGGTTAGAATGCTCTTGCTGTAGCATTCTATTTGAGTGCTAGATGGCTCTTTCTATCTAACTGCGCAAACAAGATACAATAAAATGGGTACTACAGCGAGAAGCGCGCAGTTGAGAAGCCAAAGACTGTACTCTGTGCATGCAAGCCGGGGTTGTTGTTAAAAACTCGAAATCTACTTCATATGCGCTCGACTTGTTTTCCAGGCTCTTTATGAAAATTCCAAATTCCAAACGTGTATCACATGACATGCTTAATAATCGTTCACAGCAAATCGCCAATTACCACTCCAAGAGCCTGGGCCGAGGCCATCTTTGGCCCATGCTACATGCTACTTGCCACATCACAGTCACCCAGCCACATATACCTCTAAAGTTCTTACTAAGTAGACTTACTTATCCATTCATCAATTAAATAAATGCTCAGGATCATAGGTTAAGAATCGTAGATTATGTGAACAGGTAGCGTAGCAGTGAATTATATTAGAGTTAAAGGAGGTGTCGAGAGCAATCAACAAAGAGAATGAAAATGCTGATTGCCCTATCGTACAAAATCAGATAGACATAAATAAGAATACAAATCATACCTGGAGGCCCGAGGCTCACAGGGAGATAGATACCGCGCCAAGCCCCTAATCTAGTGCCCGCCTTAGCTCCGATGGCTTTCAGGCTAAATCCTTAGCCAACAAGAGGGTGTATGTAGAATATGCAAACATCTGACCCTGCCGGCACACGGTAAAAATGACCTTGCACAACACGCCCATAGACAACCGGTTTCTCAGACTGTATTCCATAGGAAATTTGGCGTGTGGGCACTATGAAGTCCTATGAACCTGTGTGTGGACTAGATAACTATAATACACTGGCAATAATCTGCGCTGGATACTATTCCATTCTCCAGGTGCTCCGAAGTGCACTCGACTGCATGCTCCCAGGCGTCTGACTGCACGCTCCTAGGTGCACTCGACTCCAGTCCTGCACTTGACTCCATACTCCCATGTGCACTCAACTGTATGCTCCCGGATCCAGCCCGCTCCAAAAACCCCAAGTGGCCGCCGCTCGAGACCGGCTCGGCAAATCACGATCCAAGAGCGCGACCAGTTATAGTGTATCGACTAGATCATTTGACACCAAACAAGCGTCTTATTCAGACATATTGATGGAGTTGACATGGCGTGGTGGATAGTTATATGTACCAGGGGGGATTCCATCAACTCCACCATCCATGCCAACTCCATGAATATTCCTCAGATTGAAACTTGTCAGATGTCAAATGATCTACTCGATACGCTCTAAAGGGTTGCGCTCTTATATCGTGAATCCACCAAGCCGGTCTCGAGCGGCAGCCAATTTTTGTTTTTAGAGCGGGGACACTCCCGAGGGTGCGTAGACAACTCACAAGTACTAAGCACGATTGCATATATGTTCTGACCGATACACGAACTTTGCCCGTTCGCGAATTTTGACCGGTTCGCGAACTGGGGATCCAGCATGCGACCTTGCCAAAGTACCGGAGACGGCTTCGCCGCCTTTGTGGAATTAAGATAATTGAAAGACAGTGTCTCCAGCCAGCTCCCAGCCAGAACTTGAGTTTGAGCTTGAAAGGCAGCAGAAGAAGTAAGGAGCAGGGAAGGGGATATATAAGAGGTGAAGAGTAGCAGGACTCCAAGCAGCAACTTTAGTGTCTATCTACCCAACCCCACACTTCTGCATATACTGTTTCTAGTTTGCATGTTATTGACTTTACATCTAGTAAATGGCTTTTTGCTCTGCATGGAAAAGTTCAGTTGGAGCAGTGGCTGTAACAGTACATCGGCAAAAGTGCAAATCGACTACAGACTGCGCTACGCACACACGTGCAGCTCATAGCAAGCTTCCCGTGGACCCCTGCGCGACGCGCAGTCTATAGTCATCCATAGTCAGTCCATAGACATCTGCGCGTGGGACTATGGGACTATATACGGCTGGCAGTCGATAAACCTCAGC